>CEUZ01282627.1_pt1 | contig 11192 bp, 11 predicted proteins | sample 361511 | NCBI WGS metagenome assembly CEUZ01 (sample SAMEA2622822, study PRJEB7988) | marine metagenome | biome: marine biome (ENVO:00000447); feature: surface water layer (ENVO:00002042); material: "saline water (ENVO:00002010), including plankton (ENVO:xxxxxxxx)" | depth 5 m
AGAGACAATACATGTTAATGGAGGCATGTATATGGCTTGACAAAGTCAATTTATAATTTATTAAGAAATTATAACAAAAAGGTAATTAAATGTCTGATGATGTTTCAAGTAAAGTAAAGAAAATTGTAGCTGATCATTTAGGTATTGATCAAGCAAAAGTGACAGATGAGTCTAGTTTCATAGATGATCTAGGAGCTGATAGTTTAGACACCGTAGAGTTAGTGATGGCTTTCGAAGAAGAGTTTGGTTCTGAAATTTCAGACAGTGAAGCTGAGAAAATACTAACTGTTGGTGATGCAATTAAATTTATTGAGAGTAAAAGCAACTAAATAAATTAAATGTCCTCAAATAAAGATGGGATAATGGTAATTTTATCATCGCCATCTGGGGCAGGCAAAACAACACTTGTAAAATTATTATCCGAAAGAAAAAAATTTATAATTTCAATTTCACATACTACACGCAAACCTAGAATAAATGAGGTAGATGGGAAAGATTATTACTTCGTGGACCATGATAATTTTCAAAATTCAATTAAAAATAATGAATTTCTTGAGTATGCAGAGGTATTTAAAAATTTATATGGAACGAAAAAAAAATCAGTTATTGAGAATCTAGAAAACGGACAAAATGTAATATTTGATATTGATTGGCAAGGAGCACATCAAATCAAAAATAAAAAACTTAATTATAAACTTATTACATTTTTTGTTTTGCCACCTAGTAAAGAAATTCTTTTCCAAAGACTTTCAAATAGGGACATGAAAGATAAATTGATTGTAGATGAAAGAATGAAGGAATTTGAAAAAGACATCTTGCATTGGAAAGAATATGATTACGTGGTAATTAATAATAAATTAGATATTTGTTATGAAGAAATATCAAGTTTAATAGATTCTTGTATTAACAATTTAGCAACAGATTACGATAAATCAAAAATCGAAAATCATATAAATAGTTTAAGAAATTGAATTTTCATATTCTTTTGTAATGAAATAGTAATCATTAAAAGATAAATTTTCTGGTCGTAAGTTGATATCAATATTAAGTAATTTTGAAATTTCATCAGGTTTTTTAAATAAATTTTTCATTGGTTGCTTTATCTTTTTTCTTCTTTGACTAAAAAAAACTTTTGTTATTTTTTCAAGATTTTTCGAATTATTAAAATTATAAAAATTTTTCTTTGGAGTAAATTTTAGAAGGGTACTTTGAATTTTAGGCTTAGGATAAAAACAAGATGCACTTATATCCATTATTTTTTCTACATCTAATCTCCAATTTGTTAAAATCGTTAATCTACTATAATCTTTTGAATTAGGTTGAGCTATAATTCGGTTTGCTACTTCTTTTTGAAACATTAAAATAAAACTTTTAAACCAAACATTCTTGGAATTATTCAAAATCCATTTAGATAAAATTTGTGTCGATATATTGTATGGTAAATTTCCAAAAACTATCAATCTATCATTACATATTAATTCCTCTGAAATTTTAAGTACATCTTTATTAAAAACAAATATCCTATCTTTGAACTTATCTCTTAGAATATTTGATAACTGAAAATCTTTTTCAATAACAAATATTTTTTTTGGGTTTTTCTTTATAATATATTCAGTCAAATTACCTGATCCTGGTCCAATCTCAAGGACAGAGTCATTTTCTGAAATGTTCCCTATATCTACAATTTTTTCTATAATATTTTTATCTACTAAGAAATTCTGTCCTAAACTTTTTTTGGCTTTAATTCGCACGTAAATTATTTATAAATTTAAAGGCTTCAATAAGGCTCGACGGATCGGATTTATTTTTACCTAACATTAGATTATTAGGACCATGATCAGGAGTAATCCTTATAAATGGAAGTCCTAAAGTAATATTTATAGCATTAAATTCATATAAAGTTTTTGCAGGTCCAAGAACTTGATCGTGATACATTCCAACAATTACATCAAAATTCTTTCTATTTTTTTTAAGAAAAATTGTATCAGCTGGGAATGGCCCTTTAATATTAATTTTTTCTTTTTTAAGTTTCATAATTGCAGGAATAATTAATTTTTTTTCTTCATTAAATTTTTCATAAGACTCGCAGTGGGGATTTAGTCCTGTAACACCTATTTTTGGTTTCTTTTTTAAGACTTTTTTATAAAATGCATTTATCACTTTTACCTTAGACATTATTTTGCCGATTGAAAGCTCTCTAAAGATGTTCTTAAGTGGAAAGTGAGTTGTAATTGGACACACCGATAAATTTTTATGGTAAATTAACATTACTTCTTTACCTTTTATTTTTAGTTTATTTGCCAAGTATTCTGTAATCCCTGGAGAATTTTTGTCTAAAAAGCTAACTTTTGAAACTGGGCCATTTATTAAAGCCAAACCTTTATTATCTGACATGAGTTGAATTCCTATCTTAAAGCATTTTTCAATATAATTTTTTGATTTAATGGACACTTTGTCAAAAACTTTATTTGATTTAAAATTAACATCAATTAAATTTATTTTATCTTTAAAAAGCTTTATATTTCTTTCTGAATACTGTGTTTCGTGAATTTTGATACGAAAGCCTAATTTTTTCATTTGAGCAGAGACAATTTTTTTTGATGCAATTAATAAAATTGGATTTTTGACTAATTTTATTTTTGATTTCATACATTTAAATAAAATTTCTAAAAATACACTATAAGGTTCACCAGCAACTATAATAATAGGTTTATTTTTCATCAATCTTTGCGTTTGCTTCCACTTTTTTATAATAAATTAAAGAAAATTGATCTAATTGTTTATTTCTCTCAAAAACTATTAATTTTTCTAATTCTTTATCTGTATCAATTTCTAATTTTTCCATTCTTATATCATTTATTCTTAAAATTAAAAAACCACCAGGCATAGTAATCGGTTTTGTAAAATCTCCAGTTTCATAATTCTTAAGCTCATTTAAAATTTGATTAGATAATTTACTTTCATTAACCCATCCAATTTTTCCACCGAAATTTGCACTATCTGCAGAACTAAAAATATTTGCTGTATTTTCAAAACCATTCATTGAAATACTTTCTAATATTTCTGAGTATTTTTTTCTAACTTCATCATTCGTATTTGCATTAAAAAGTATTTCAGACAATAAATAACTTCTAACAGTATTTGTATTTGAAAATAACTTAAGCTTTTCTTTTAATTTAACTTCGTCTATTTTAACTTGATTAATGTATCTTTTATAAATTAATTCATTCCATAGAGCCTCTACTTCAAGTTTTTCTTTAATTTCTTTTTCAGAAATATTATTATTGATAAGAAATTGATTTATGTCAGAATCATTTTCTATACCTATCTTTATATAGAAGTCGCTCAAGACACCCCTCAAAAATTCAGACTCTTGATTCAAAATAAAATGTCTTTTGAGCTCATGAATTTTTACATAATGCTTTATTAATGAGTCCTGAGCGATTTCATAAAGCTGAACATCATCTAGATTTTTAAGATTTTCGTTAAACGCTACTAAAAATTTTTTTTCATTAAGTATATCTTGATTAGTGATAACTTGATTATTTATTTTGATTACAATTTTTGCGCTTGTTCCCTGAGATAAAACATTCTGAGCAAAAAAAAGAAATATAATAAATAAAATATTTATAAAGTAATATCGTATTAAAAGGGTCATTTTACACTTGGACTATTTGCTTTTGTAAATGGCACTAATGTTATAGAAAAATATATTTGTTCAGTGGGCTTTAAATCTCCATCACTGTAATAATCTTTATTGTATTCTATTGCAGCTATCAAACAATCATTTTGATATTGATAAATTAAGTCATAATATTCAGTTAAATCAGTTTCTTTGTTTCTTCTTGTATTGAACTTCAAAACATTTTGTTTATTAAAACTATACGAAGTGTTTGTACTCCAGTAATTTTTAGTTCCAATTTCATTATTTTCTTCTAAATATTCAAATGAAGTAATTAATTTATTAACCCGCAATTCAGTTTTATAAAGATCATAATTAGATTCATCTAAGCTATTATCTAGAGAAAAACTATAATCAAAATTGAAAAATTTATTTGGTTTATAATTTATGTTTCCAATTATATCTGATTGTTTATTACCTAAAGTACTTGTTTTTGGTAAATCAAGATCCTCTTTTTCTCTAAAAACCGTTGCAAGATCAAAAGTAAGCAGCTCTAATCCTTCCTTTTTTGCAACTTTATAATTTGTACTTAAAGTTACTGACTGTCCACCTTCAACCATATCCTCAAGACCAATTCTATTGAAAGAATTTACATTATTAATATTGATTTTTCTATCTTCGTTAAAAACGTTTTTACTTTTATTAGGACTAAATCTATAAGAAATCTTTGGAGTAAAAAAAGTATTAAATGTTTTCTTAGTTTTTTTCAGGGGATATGAAGTAGTCAACATTAATGATGACAAGAGGTTGGCATCCTTTTTATTTTTCACTATAGGAGAATTTTCTGCATCAGTATTTACGTTCTTTAAAATAAAATCAAAATTGCTTACAAGACCTTTTTCTGAAAAAAATTTGCTTGATTCATAAATCAAGTTATTTACCAATAAAGACTCTTTTATATTTGTATTGTAGAGTTTTTGGTTACCAGAAGTTTTGAAATACAAATCTCCACCAATATTATTTCCAATCAATCTTTTTTTTAAATCAAAATTTGGTAAAATATATTCATATTTGTCACTATCTTCTTTGCTTAAATCCTCAAAAATCTCAGTACTTGCATCAAATGATAAATTTTCATCATATAACTCGAGTTTTAAAAAAGAATATAATGTTTCATCATCATTAATCAATGGAGATGATGGTTTATATGTTTTTAAATATGTCTTATTAGACGTTTGTTGTAATTGTAATTTGATATTTCCGAAGTCAAAATTTTCACTACTAAGAGTAAAATCCGAATTTGAAAAAAAATGTGTTTTTGAAGACGACTTACTGTCTGCTAAACCATGGCTTTTATTTAAACCAAAATCTACAATATGATCAGAACTTTTATTTTTTTGTCTATATTCAGTACTTAGTAAAAAATTACTATTTGAAAATAGTCTAGGTTTAAAAGTTAAATCCTTATTATCAGAAACAACTTTATAATATGGTATTTCAAGAGATGATCCAAGAGAATTACTTGATAACAATTGTGGAATTAAAAAACCAGATTGTCTTTTAACAGTTGGATCTGGATGAAAAAATTTTGGGAAGTAAAAAACTTTTCTATCGTAAATTTCCAACCAAGCGTTTTTATAATTAATTGTTTTCTTCTCTTTATTGTGCCTTATTTCTTTTGCAGAAAGAACCCAAGGTGGACAATTATCAGTTTTTTTACAAGTAGTAAAAACACCGTTATTTATTATACTTTCTTCTTCTTTAACAAAGACACTGGATCCTTTGAGTCTTGGGTCTTGTTCGCTGTTTCCAAATGTTTCTTTATTAAATGTCATATGGAAATCTTTACCTAAAATTTCTTTTATATTTAGATTTATCATTCCTTTATTTAAACTATACTCATTTTTAAGATGATCGATAAAAACAAGTTCTTCTCCTTTAAAAAGCTTTTCTGATACTAAAAATTTAAACTGATTAAAATTAAAAGTATTGTCTGACAAATCTTTAATCGATGTAAATGAATTAGAAGAAACTATTCTTTCTGAAATATTATAATTAATATTATTTGTTTTAATATAGTAAGTATCATCAAAAACTATCAAAGCCTCATTAGTTCCAGTAATTGTTTCCGATAGTTTTGAGTAAGTAAACTTTTCTCCTTTGATAAATAATTTATTTTTAGCGTCAATTATTTCAACATTGTCGATAAGTACTAAAGTTGATTGTAATTTATCGTAAATAAATTTATCTGAAGTAATATTTGTTGATTCATTAATCTTAACTTTAGCATTTCCACTTGCTTGAACTAAATTACCATCATTTGTAATATTAATTTCTTTTGCTTCGAACTCAATTTCGTTAGAAAGACAAATTGAGTTTATTAAAAAAAATATTAACGTTAAAAAAACAGATTTAAAATTATTTTTCATTAATACGCACCATTCCAATTAAACAACTTAAAAAGATAATTAGCATTGGAGACCAAACTGCGACGCTAACTGGTAAACTCAAGTTCTGACCCAAAACTGCACTAAAATAATTTATATAGTAAATTACAACCGACAATAGAATTCCTAATGTTAAATTAAAAACCTTTGGTTTGTTATGTTTTATATTTGTCATTATTATAGCTGAAAACAAAGTCATTATAATTAAGTAAAAAGGATATGCTAAAATCTTTTGTATATGAGTATCAATATCTGATGTTGAGTATCCTAAATCTTTAAAATTTTCTTTTGTATTTTTTAATTCAAAATAATTTAGAGAAGAAAGATTTGAAAATAAATTGTTTATTTTATCAGAATCAAAATTTGATTGAAATATAAGACTTTCATTTACAGATTTGTTAAAATTATCCTTTGAAATTTTTGCATTATTAATGACCCAATTTTTATCCTTTACGTTGACTTTTTCAGCAATAATGGTTTGTTCAAATACAAAATTTTTATTAAATTGAATTATTTCAACATTTAAAAGGTCATCACCTAAAATTTTTTCAGCATTAACAATATTTATATTATTATAAATTTCATCTTTAATCCAAAGGCCATTTTCAGTGATAACAGCAAGATATTTGTTATCTTTTGAATAATCATTTTTTAAATCTAAATATAAAAATTTTAGATTTGATGAAATATTATAAAAGATTAAATTAATAAATAGAGAAATTAATGCAGAAATAATTAGCAATATTTTCAAAATTTTAAAATTACTTATCCCATGATTTTTGAATACCAAGAGTTCATTTTTATCCATTAACTCCATATAAAAAAATTGAGTTGAGATCAGAAAAATAAATGGAAAGATTTCATATAGAATTGATGGGGAATTTAAGAATGTTAAAGCTATTGGTAATACAAAGCTTGAATTATTATCCTTAAGAAAATTTATTTCCTCAAAAATATTCATAATAAAAACTAAAGAATAAAATACTAAACTTATCTTCAGCAGAGTAAAAATAAATTTTTTTATAATGTATGATTGATAAGTTTTAAAAATCATTTTGTATCAAACTTCCTTATTTCTTTATTTATGAAAAAATATATGACGGAGAACAGAAAAATTGGAGAAAAAGCAAATACTAAATTCATAAAAAATTCCTTTCCAATATATCTTGATGAAATTTCCGATAAAATTATTAATACTACTACAGAAACAAAAATCTTGCCTTTAAATCTGCTATAATCAAATTTATCTTTTGAAAATAATACTAGGGTCGAAACTAATAATGCTATTACAGGTAAATACATTGGGAGAAAAAATCTTCTAAAAGTTTCTGACTTAATAGCAGCAATTGAAGAATCTCTACAAACTAAAAATCTTTCTCCATATTTTTCGGCAAAAATTTTTTCAATATCAGACTTATTTACTCCTACAAGTTCTTGCCCTGAATTAAAATTTCTTTTAACAGTCTCATAAGTTATAATACATTTAACTAGCAAGCTTGATCTTATCTCTTGAATTTTAGGGTAGGTTGTCGTCTTCGTTGTAAACTTTGATAAATTAAATTGACTAGTTTCAAAGTTAAAAATACTTGTTCCTTTTTTATCTTTATTAATTATTTTTCCATCTTTTAAAAATAAAAACTTTACTTTGTTCACATCAACTAGTTTACCTTCTTTAGCATAAATAAATTGAGATTTATCTTTTGTGATTTCGTCTTTTAAAAAGATATTTTGGAGAAGACCATTATCAAATTTTTTATCTACATAAATTGTTAAATCAGAGACTGTATCAATAAATTTTCTTTCTTTAATAAGCGCTGAAAATGAGTCAATATTAGATGATCTTATGAATGAACGTGCTAAATCCTGTGTCTTAGGTATTAAAAAAGAAGAAAAAAATAACTGGATAATTAAGAAAATTATCGAAAACTTGATAATAATGTTGATAAAACTTATTTTTTTAATCCCATTTAACCAAAAAATGACTAGCTCATTATTTTCCTCGTATTTTATTAGAATATAGAACAAAGATAAGAAAAACATAAAAGGAAGCACTCTACCTATTATCTTAGGCAAGCTTAGCAGGGTATAAAGAAAGTAAATCCTAAAGCTATGACCGTCTTCTGATACAAAATCTAAATAATTTACAGCTTGAATAACCCAAACAATTACGGAAATACTAACAATTGAAATTAAAAAAAAATTTGTTATATCCTTTAAAAGGTTTTTAAAAATTAACTTTTTCATTGAAATATGCTTAGATTGATCATATATAACATTTCAACCATAAGTATATATTTTAAAATCTATGACTGTTCAAGTTGTCTATAAAAATAAGGGTAAATCAAGCCATTCGACTGTGGTCGTAATGTTTGCCGACGATAAATTTGGAGTAAAAACAGCTCATAATTTCTTTTCAAGCGGCGAAAATTCTTATATTCAAAAGACAATTAAGTCCAAAAAGGATACTAAAGATAAAATCATTTCATTTAACATTAACCCAAAATTAGTTGTTATAATTATATCAATTCAAAAAGATCTAAAAAGCTTTGGTGTTGAAAACCTGGGGGCAAATTTTTTCAATTTTGCAAAAAAGAATTCATATAAAAATATTTCTATTTTAAGTGAAAGTCTTAAAGTAAAATCAGGTAAAGACTTTGTAGGTCGTTTTATTCATGGATTTAAACTCAAGTCTTATGAATTTAACATATATAAATCAAAAAAAATAACCAATAAAATTAATATAGATATCATTGGCAAACAGTCCTCAGATCATCTTAAAAATAAAATTAAGTTTAAGGCAATTGAAGACGGAACATTCTTTACAAGAGATTTAGTATCTGAGCCAGGTAACATTCTACATCCAGATGAATATGCAAAAAGATTATTAAAACTTAGAAAACATGGATTAAAAGTTACAGTTTACGATGAAAAAAAATTAAAGAAATTAGGATGTAATGCCTTACTTGGTGTAGGTCAGGGAAGTATTAGAGGATCTTATTTAGTAACAATCGAGTGGAGAGGAACTAAATCAAAAATGAAACCTTTAGGATTTGTTGGAAAAGGAGTTTGTTTTGATACAGGGGGTATTTCTCTTAAACCAGCAAGATTTATGGAAGATATGACTTATGATATGGCAGGATCAGCGGTAGTAGTTGGATTAATGAAAACGTTAGCTTTGCGTAAAGCAAAAATAAATGCAGTTGGAGTCGTAGGTTTAGTTGAAAACATGCCAGGAGGAAATGCACAAAGGCCTGGGGATATAGTAAAATCTTTCAGTGGAAAAACAATAGAAGTATTAAATACAGACGCAGAGGGAAGATTAGTTTTAGCCGACGCACTTACTTTTACTGAAAAAAAATTTAAACCAGAATTTATGATTGATTTAGCAACGTTAACGGGAGCAATAATTGTCTGTTTAGGTTCTGAATATGCGGGTCTTTTTTCAAACAATGATAAATTGTCTGATGGGATTTTTAAGGCCGGCGAAAAGGTCGATGAGAAAGTGTGGAGATTACCTTTACATAAAAATTATGACAAACTTATGGATTCAAAGACTGCTGATATGCAAAATATAAATTATGTTGGTGGCGCTGGATCAACAACTGCAGCACAATTTCTACAAAGATTTATTATCAACAAAACACCTTGGGCTCATCTCGATATTGCAGGAATGGCATTTTCAAAATACGGGGGAGCATTGAACCCAAGTGGAGCTACAGGGTATGGAGTTAGATTATTAAATAAATTTGTTGAGGATAATTATGAGTAATGTAGAACAAACCCTTTCAATTATTAAACCAGATGCTGTCGAAAGAAATCTTGATGAAGAAATTAAAAATATTTTTTTAGGCAACGGGTTTAAAATAATTAAAGATAAAAAAATACATATTTCTAAATCTGAGGCTGAAGACTTTTATAAAGTCCATCAGACAAAGCCATTTTATAATGATTTATGTGCTTATCTGTCTTCTGGACCGATAGTGGTTATGATACTTGAGAAAATAAATGCTGTATTGGAAAACAGAAAAATTATGGGAGCTACAGATCCAAAAAATGCAGAAGAGGGCACAATCAGAAAAAAATATGGACTATCAATTGATAAAAATTCAGTACATGGATCTGATAGCACTGAAAACGCTAAAACAGAAATAAACTTTTTTTTTAAAGACTAATTAAACACTTTTTTTATAGCAGCAGGATAAAGTTTGTGCTCTTTTTTAAGCACTTTTCGACTTAAGCTTTTTACGCTATCATTTTTACCTATTTTTACTTTGGTTTGTAAAATGATTTTTCCTGAATCCATTTTTGGACTTACATAATGTACAGAACACCCTGTAATTCTTTCTTTATTTTGAATTACTCTTTTATGCGTATCTAATCCCTTATACTTTGGGAGAAGCGAAGGATGTATATTAATTATTTTCCCTTTGAATTTTTGAATAAAAGATTTCGATAAAATTTTCATAAATCCAGCAAGGCAAATAAAAGTTATCTTATTTTTAATTAAAATTTTTAATATTTTATTTTCTGCATCATGAGAATTTTTAAAATTAATAATTTTTTTTTCAATTTTATAAATTTTGGAATACTTTAAACCATAAGATTTATTGGTATTTGATATTATCAAATTTATACTTATTGGAGAATTTTTTTTTTTTGAAAATTTAATTAAAGATTTAAGGTTACTTCCCCTTCCAGAAATGAATACAGCTGTCTTAACTTTTTTAAAACCAATTGATTTGATCATAAAGTTTGACTTTATTTTTCCCAGATCTAATTTTTCCAATAATATAAGGTTTATAATCTTTTTTAAAAAATTTTTGAACTTTTTTAAAGTTTTTGGAATTTATAATTATGCAAAAACCAACTCCACAATTAAAAGTTTTTATCATTTCACGATCAGATATGTTATTATTTTTTAGCCAATTAAAAATTTTTTTTGTTTTTACTTTGCTTAAATCGATTTCTGCACACAAACCGTCTGGAATTACTCTTTTAATATTATCTGCGATTCCACCACCAGTAATATTTGCACAACCATTTATTAAGTTATATTTTATTAATCTTAGTATCTCTTTCACGTAAATCTTTGTAGGTTTCAATAATTCTTTTTTTAAAAAGTT
>CEUZ01135747.1_pt1 | contig 11188 bp, 12 predicted proteins | sample 361511 | NCBI WGS metagenome assembly CEUZ01 (sample SAMEA2622822, study PRJEB7988) | marine metagenome | biome: marine biome (ENVO:00000447); feature: surface water layer (ENVO:00002042); material: "saline water (ENVO:00002010), including plankton (ENVO:xxxxxxxx)" | depth 5 m
AGAGGTAAAGATGTAACAATCGCAGATGTTTTTGAAGGTATAGGAAAGCATTCTACTGGAGCCATGAGTGAAAAAGATTTGTATGAATTAGAATCTTTAGCATGTCCATCTGGAGGTTCTTGCGGCGGTCAATTTACTGCTAATACAATGGCGTGTGTTTCTGAAGCTTTAGGATTAGCTTTACCTGGATCAGCAGGCACACCTGCAGTTTATGAAGAGAGAGATAACTATTCTGTTTTAAGCGGTAAAGCTGTAATGAATTTAATTCAAAAAAAAATAAGGCCAAGAGATATTGTTACAAGAAAATCATTAGAAAATGCTGCTGTAGTAGTTGCAGCTTCAGGAGGCTCGACTAATGCAGCTTTACACTTACCTGCTATAGCTAATGAAGCCGGAATAAAATTTACATTAGAAGATGTTACAAATATTTCAAAAAAAACACCTTATATTGCCGACCTTAAACCTGGAGGTAAATATGTAGCTAAAGATTTATATGAAATTGGTGGAGTACCAATTTTAATAAAAGCTTTATTAGAAGGGGGATATTTACATGAAGATTGTCTAACAGTTACAGGAAAAACTATAGGAGAAAATCATAAGAATATTAATTTTCCTAGCAATCAAAAAGTAATTTACAAAACTTCAAAACCACTAAATCCAACCGGAGGGTTTGTAGGTTTGAAAGGAAATTTAGCACCTGAAGGTGCTATTGTTAAAGTTGCTGGAATGAAAAGAAAAAAATTTATAGGTAAGGCAAAATGTTTTGATAGTGAAAGACTAGCATTAGATTCTGTTTTAAAGAGAAAAATTAAACCTGGTGACGTTATTGTGATTAGATATGAAGGACCTAAGGGAAGTCCAGGTATGCCAGAAATGTTATCTACTACAGCTGCTATATATGGACAAGGTTTAGGTGAAGATGTAGCTCTAATAACAGACGGAAGATTTTCTGGAGCTACACATGGATTTTGTATAGGCCATGTAGGACCAGAAGCTGCTAAATGTGGACCTATAGGTCTGATAAAAAATGGAGACACCATTGAAATAGATGCAATAAAAGGTTCATTAAAAGTTAAATTATCTAATAAAGAATTAGCTAAAAGAAAAAAAAAATGGAAACCTAAAAAAATTGAATATAACTCAGGAACTTTATGGAAGTATTCTCAATCCGTAGGTCCTGCGTTTAAGGGTGCAGTAACTCACCCTGGAGCTTCAAAAGATAAAAAATCCTACGCGGATATTTAATTAATAAATGAAAATAAAACCAGTTATCTTATGTGGTGGTGCAGGCACTAGACTTTGGCCAAAATCTAAAAAAAATTTACCTAAACAATTTATTAATTTTGGTGGATGGACTTTATTTCAACAAACTATACTACGAATAAAAAACCCTATATTTGATAATCCTATAATAAGTACAAATTTGTCTTATCTAAAGCTTGTTCGCAAATATTTAAAAAAAAGTGGCATAAAAAAATATAAAATAATTTTAGAACCCTATAAAAAGAATACTGCATCAGCTATTTTATCAAGTGTTTTATTAGAGGAAGTAGATCCTGAGCAACCTATGCTTTTTTTACCAGCTGATCATTTAATAGAAAAAATTAGCTATATTAATAAGTCTATTGTACATAACAAAAAATATCTTACCGAAAACAACATTTTCGTTTTTGGTATAAAGCCAAGTTCACCATCAATTCAATACGGTTATTTTATGACAAAAAAAATTTCAAATTCATTAAATAAAGTTGTTAAATTTATAGAGAAACCAAAAATTGATTATGCAAAAAAAATAATTAAAAAAAAAGCATATTGGAATGCAGGTATGCTTCTAGCTCGAAAAGATTCAATTATAAATAATTTTATTAAATATGAAACCAAAACATTAAGTTTGTGTATAGATGCCGTATTAAATGCAAGGCTTAGTAAAAATGTATTTTATCTTAAAAAAAATTTTTTTAAAAAAATTAAAGAAAAATCCTTTGATTATGCAATACTAGAAAAATCAAAAGATATAAATGGTATAAAACTAGATATACCATGGTCTGATCTAGGAAGTTGGAAAGAAATTTCTAAAGTTTTTAAAAATAACATAAAAAAATATTTTAAGAAAAGTAATGTTTTTTATAGACCTTGGGGCAAATATACTAATTTATTTAATGGTAAAGGTTTTTTAGTTAAGGAACTTGTTATAAATCCAAAATCAGCAATAAGTTTACAAAAACATCATCATAGATCTGAACATTGGACTATAATTTCAGGTAAGCCAAAAATTACTCTAAATAAAAAAAAATTTTATAAAAAAGTAAATGAAACTGCTTTTGTGCCAAAAGGTACAATTCATAGAATAGAAAATCCGTTTAATAGTGCTGTTAAAATAATGGAGATCCAGACAGGTTCTCTTCTAAAAGAAACAGATATTGTAAGATATAAAGATATTTACGGAAGAGTTAATTAAGCTCTAGTTCAATTGGAGTATGATCAGATGGTTTTGTTTTTCCCCTAGGTTTTTTATCAATGTTAATATTTTTAATATTATCAATTAGATTACTTGATACTAAAAAATGATCAATCCGCATTCCATTATTTTTTTGCCAAGAGCCAGCCATATAATCCCAAAATGTATATTCTTGTTTATTTTGGTTAATGTATCTGTAAGTATCACAAAAACCCAATTTAATTAGTTCCTTAAATACATTTCTAATTTCTAATTTAAATAAAGCATCATTTTCGTATTTTTTATAATCATGCACATCAATTTTATCTGGAATAACATTAAAATCACCGGCAATAATTATATTTTTATTTTCAGTTAATGTTTTTTTTATTTTTCTATTGAAAGATTTATACCATTCTTTTTTATACTCATACTTATCAGTGTTGATTGGGTTTCCATTAGGTACATATACATTTATAATTTTTATTTTTTTAGATTTATTTTTTATATCGGCAGTTATGACTCTAGATTGATTATTTATATCTTTAACAAATTTTGTGTTTACATTAGTAATATTTATTTTAGATAGTAAAGCTACACCATTGTAACTCTTTTGACCAAAAACTTTTGATTCGTATCCAGCATTTTTAAGATCTTCAAAAGGAAAGTTTTTTTCTTCCGTTTTAATTTCTTGCAGCATTAATATATCTGGATTGGAATACTTAAGATAATCTATAACGTTTGTTAATCTGGCTCTTATAGAATTTACATTCCAAGAACTTAACTTCATTAAAATGAAAAGGATATTCCGCAGCCACAAGACGATTTTGTTTTAGGATTCGAAATTTTAAATGAGTTACCTATTAACTCTTCGGAAAAATCAACCTGAGAACCTTTAAGTATATCCAATGAAGATTTATCTATAACTATGTTTTCATGTTTTAAATCGTCTTCATCAACTTTACTATCAAATGTAAAATCATATTTAAAACCAGAGCATCCTCCACCTTTTACAGCTATTCTAAAAAATGTACCTGAGGGTTTCTTAGATACCAGTTGATTTATTTTTTCCACAGCTTTTTTGCTAAAGTTTATTTCTTTAATCATTTTATCTTCTTTATTGTAATATAGTCTTCTTAACAAAATTATGCAAAAAAATTATATAGAGAAACATTTAAAACCTTATGCAGCTAAATCAATTAATAGTAAAGGCAGAATTTATAAGGAAATTGAGAATTCAGTAAGATCTCCGTTTCAAAGGGATAGGGATAGAATAATCCACTCAAAATCTTTTAGAAGATTAAAACATAAAACACAAGTTTTTGTAAACACAGGAGGAGATCACTACAGAACTAGGATCACTCATTCAATGGAAGTTTCTCAAATATCAAGAACTTTATCTAGAGCTTTAGGTTTAAACGAAGATTTAAGTGAAGCATTAAGTTTATCACATGATCTTGGACATCCGCCTTTTGGACATGCTGGCGAAGAAGTTTTAAGAAATTGTATGAAAGATTATGGAGGATTTGATCATAATATACAAACTCTAAGAATAGTAACTTTACTAGAGAATCGGTATTATAAGTTTCTTGGGTTAAATCTTACGATTGAAACATTGGATGGTTTGTTAAAACATAATGGGCCAATAAAAAATGCAACACCATACAAAAAGATTTTAAAAAAGGATTTGTTTGATAAAGGTATGTCATTAAATACTTTTCCCTCTTTAGAGGCCCAGGTAGCGGCTATATCCGATGATATTGCATACAATAATCACGATTTAGAGGATGGTTTAAGAGCTGGGCTATTCTCAATAGAAAAAATAAGTAAAGTACCTTTAATAGCCAAAGTTATAAATAAACATACAAAAAATTTGAAAAAATTTAGAAGAGAAATTGTTATCAGTCAAATTGCAAGAGATTTAATTAATTTAATGGTTATTGATGTCATAAAAAACTCCAATTTAAATTTAAAGAAAATTAATCCACAATCAATTAATGATATTTATAAACATGGGTACCTTATAGTCGATTTTTCCGATAAAATGAAAAAAGTGGATAGACAAATAAAAGATTTTTTAAAACTCAACATGTACAATCATAAAAATGTTATTATTAATACCAATAAAGGTAAAAAAATAATTAATAAATTATTTAATTATTTATCAAAAAATCCCAAAAAATATATTAAAGGCTATTTATTTAAAAGTGAAAATAAAGAAAGAGTAATTTCTGATTTTATTGCTGGCATGACTGATAGATACGCAATTAACCTTTATAAATCTATAAAAAACTAGAATGAATTTATTTTTAGATTATCAAAAAAAAATACTAAAAAGTTTAAAAATATTAGAAAAAAAGAATATTATAAAGATTCCTTCTAATATAAATAATGTAACAGTTGAATTGCCTCCAAAAAACCAGGAAGCAGATTTATCATGTAATGCTGCTATGATATTAGCAAAGTTTAATAATTCTCCTCCATTAAAGATAGCTGATATTTTAAAGACACATTTACTTGCAGATTTTGAAGAAATTAAAAATATTGAAATTGCAGGACCTGGATTTTTAAATATATATTTTCACCTTTTCTTTTGGAGAGATAATTTAAATAAGATTATTAAATTTAATACTAAGTATGGATCTAATATTAGAAACAAAACGAAATATAATATTGAATTTGTATCAGCAAATCCCACTGGCCCTTTACATGTTGGACATTGCAGGGGAGCAATATTAGGTGACACCTTATCTAATTTACTTACGTTTAATGGAAATAAAGTCGTCAGAGAATATTATGTTAATGATTATGGTTCCCAGATTCTAAGTTTTGTAAGTTCAGTGTATTACAGAATATTAGAAATTAAATATAAAAAATCTTTTCCTAATAATAAAAACCTTTATCCAGGTGATTATATTATTGATATTGCAAAAAAAATAATAAAAAAAAAATCAATAAGTAATTTTAGTAATTTTGAAAAAATATATGAAAAATTATCAAAAGAATCTTTAAATTTATCAATGAATTTAATTGTTAAAGATTTATCTTTATTAGGAATTAAGCACGATAATTTTGTTTATGAATCCAATTTAATTAAGAAAAAATTGGTTTCTAAGGTAATTAAAGATTTAGAAAGGAGTAACTATGTTTATAAAGGTGAATTAGAATCTCCTAAGGGAGAGAAAAATAAAGATTGGAAAAAAAGAGTACAATTACTATTTAAATCAACAATGTTTGGTGATGATACAGATAGACCATTGCAAAAAGCAGACGGCTCATGGACCTATTTTGCTGGTGATATGGCATATCATTATCACAAGGTATCAAGAAAATTTGAAGTTTTGATAAATGTACTAGGAGCTGATCATGCTGGCTATATAAAGAGAATTGTTTCTGCTACAAAAGCCATCTCTAATAATAAAGTAAATTTAATATGCAAGGTTTCCCAGCTAGTTAAATTATTTAAAGATGGAGAGCCTTATAAAATGTCAAAAAGAAAAGGCGATTATATAACTGTAGATGATTTAATAAAAGAAGTCGGAAAAGATTCGACAAGATTTATGATGTTAAACAGAAGTAATGATGCTGAGCTAGATTTTGATTTTAAAAAAGTTACAGAAAAATCTAAAGATAATCCAGTGTTTTATGTTCAATATGCCTACGCAAGAATTAATTCAATTTTTAGAGCAATTAAAAAAAAATTGGAAAAAAATATAAAAGTTTCGGATAAAGATTTTCAGTTAAATAAGTATGAAATTAATATTTTAAAAAAAATTTCTGAATGGCCTAGATGTGTAGAATTGTCATCAAATAAGCTTGAGCCACATAGAATATCATTTTATCTTTACGAACTTGTAACTTTATTTCATTCATATTGGAATTTGGGAAAAGATAATGTTGAGTTTCGATTTATAGATAAGAGATTTTCTCCTAATAATTCAAGACTAAAGCTTTTACAAGCACTATCTATTGTTATTAAAAATGGAATGAAAATACTAGGCGTGTCAACTCCAAGAAGTATGTGATGGTTAAAAAGATTAAATATATATTTTTTTTAACATCAATTTTTACTTTTATAATATTAATTACAAAACATTATTTTTCTGATGAAAATATAATACTTACTAACAAATCACGAACCTCGTATACTTATAACTTATATAAAAATACTAATGAGCTACCAGTTTTATCAAATGATACGAATAATATTATTATCTACAAAAACGATTTAGAGGAATTTAAAGAAAGTAGAAAAAAACGTTTTTGGGAAAAATTATTATCAAGTGATGATGAATAAAAAAGCAATAATCTTTGGAGTTAAGGGTTTTAAATTAACTAATAAAGAAAAGTATTTATTAAAACATTCAAAACCCTGGGGTATTATTTTATTTTCAAGAAATATTAAAAATATTTATCAATTAAAGAATTTAATCTTAAGCATTAAAAAAATTATGAAAGAAAAAAATTATCCCATTTTAATAGATCAAGAAGGTGGTAAAGTCTCACGATTAAATAGGATTATTGACCTTAGCATTTTTTCACAAGACTTTTTTGGAAAACTTTATAATCAAAAAAGTAAATTTTTTTATGATAATTATAAGGTTTATATAAATTCTATTTCTAATATATTTAACTATGTTGGAATTAACATTAATACTGTGCCAGTGCTTGATGTTAAAAGGAAAAAATCTCATAATATTATTGGAACAAGATCTTTTTCTCAAAATCCTTTAAAAGTTTCTTATTTAGGAAATCTTTGTATAGATTATTTCCAAAAAAATAAGATTGCGACTGTAATGAAGCATATACCAGGTCATGGCTTGTCAAATTCCGACAGCCATTACAATACGCCTATTATTAAAGCGAATAAAAAAGAACTGATTAAAAATGACTTTAAACCTTTCAAAAAATGTAAATCACTATTTGCTATGACTGCTCATATAATATTTAATACTTACGATAACTCTCACACTGCAACCCATTCTAAAGTTGTAATAAAATCAGTTATTCGAAATCATATAAAATTTAAAGGTATTTTAATTTCGGATGATATATCAATGAAATCTTTAAAATATGGATTGGAAAAAAATGCTACAAAAGCTCTTAAAGCCGGATGCAATTTAGTTCTTCATTGTAATGGAAATATAAAAGAAATGAATAAATTAGTTAAAGTTATACCCAGAATCGACAAATTTACTCAAAAAAAAACAGCACATTTTTATAAGTTTTTAGGATAAAGTTGCATTCATGGAATTAGCAGAAAAAGATGCTTTAAAAATAAAAATTGATAATTATTCAGGACCACTTGAAGTATTGTTGGACCTTGCAAAAGCTCAAAAAATTGACCTAGCACATATTTCAGTAACTCAACTAGCTGATCAATTTATAGAATTTATAAATAGTGCAAAAAAAATTAATTTAGATTTAGCATCTGAGTATTTACTAATGGCTACTTGGCTTACTTATCTTAAATCAAAACTACTACTACCCGAAGACGAGGAGGAAGATTTTAAAGCTAGTGAAGTTGCTGAAAAGCTTAAATTGCAATTAAAAAAATTGGAACTTATAAGACTATTATCAGATCAACTATTAAGAAAAAAAAGACTAGGGGTAGATATTCATATGAGAGGTATGACTGGTGGTATAAGAACAACTTCTAACTCGAAATACTCAGTTTCCCTATTTGAATTACTAAAATCTTATTCAAATCACGTTATGAGAAAAAATTTTTTATCAATAAATATACAAAAGCTTCCTGTTTGCACAACAGAGCAAGGTATAGAAATAATTAAATCTAGTATTAAAAAATTAATAGATTGGAAAGATATATCTGAATTAATACCTTCAAACTTTAAAAAGAATAATAAACTTAAAAAATCAGGCTTAGCAGGTATATTCTCAGCTTCACTTGAACTAACTAGGGAAGGCGTAATAAGTATTATGCAAAAAAAGGAGTTTGACAAAATTATGATTAAGGAAAAAAATGAATAAAAAAAATGATTTAAAAATAATTAAATTTCCTAATAATGTCGGAAAATTGGAAAGGCAAATAGAAGCAATTTTATTTGCTGCCGATGAGCCTTTAGACGTTGAGAGCATCAAGGAAAAATTAAAAATAAGCTCTAATATTGATAAAACTTTAGAATCTTTACAAAAACAATATAGTAATAGAGGAGTCAATCTAGTTTGTATTGCTAAAAAATGGTCTTTTAGAACATCATCTAGTCTCTCTAAATTTATAAACCAACAAACCTATACCAAAAAAAAACTTTCTAAAGCTGCTATAGAGACATTAGCAATTATTGTTTATCATCAACCTGTTACTAGATCGGAAATTGAAGAAATTAGAGGTGTAGCATTCGCAACGGGGACTCTTGAAATTTTATTAGAACTTAATTGGGTAAGACCTGCTGGAAGAAAAAATGTACCAGGTAAACCAATCCAATATGTAACAACAGATGATTTTTTAAGTCATTTTAATCTTCAAAAGTTGTCCGATTTGCCAAATATAGAGGAACTTACATCTGCTGGATTAATTGATAATTCAAATATTGATACATCAATTTTTGGTACTGGTAAATTTTACAAGGAATTAGAAGGCGAAAAGAAAGAGAATATTTATTCAGATATAGATGATATGTTAAGTCATTCTCTTAAATCAGACGAAGATTAAAAGATATCTTTAATAAATTAACAAAATTGTATATAGTTTGTTTATGAGTATAGGTTTTTGGCAAATAGCAATAGTTGTAGTACTGGTTGTTCTTCTATTTGGAAGAGGCAAAATTTCTAGCCTAATGGGAGATGTAGCTAAAGGAATTAAGAGTTTTAAAAAAGGGATGAAAGACCCTATACAAGATCAGTCAGATTCAACATCCTCAGAAAATCAATCCAGCGACGAAGAAAATTTAGATAAAAAATAATTCACAATGCCACAGATTGGATGGTTTGAAATACTAATTATTGTGGTTCTAGCGATATTAATTATTGGTCCAAAAGATTTTCCTATTGTAGCTAAAAAGATTGGCTCTTGGATTGGTTCATTTAAAAATTACTTTAGCGATATGCAAAGAGATATAACCGACATGGAAGATTCTTTTGAAGAAGACATTTTAGATAAAAAAGATAATAAAAAAAATGAATGATGAGAAAGATAAAAAAAGTAGCTTTGTAGAACATCTTACTGAATTAAGATCTCGACTTGTTAAATCTATTATTTATTTATTTTTATTTTTTATATTTTGTTATTTTTTTGCTGAAAATATCTATGGTTTCTTGGTTGCTCCATATGCCGACGCTGTAAAAGACGATGATTTAAATAGAAGAATGATTTTTACAGCTTTACACGAAACATTTATAACATACTTAAAAGTTGCTTTTTTTGCTGCAATGTTCTTTACAAGTCCAATAATTTTAACTCAAATATGGAAATTTGTGGCACCAGGTTTATATAAAAATGAGAAAAAAGCTTTACTACCATATTTAATTGCTACGCCCACCTTATTTCTTTTTGGTGGAATGTTGGTTTACTATTTAATAATGCCTCTTGCTATTAAATTTTTTCTTTCTTTTGAAACTTCAGCTCAGTTAGGCAATTTACCAATACAACTTGAAGCAAAAGTAAATGAATATTTATCTCTGATAATGAGACTTATTTTTGCATTTGGTCTTAGTTTTCAATTACCAGTTTTATTGAGCCTACTAGCTAGAGCTGGTTTTATTGACTCAGAGTATTTAAGAAAAAGAAGAAAGTATGTGATTGTTATAATTTTTGCAGTTGCTGCATTATTAACACCACCAGATCCGATAACACAAATAGGTCTAGGAATACCTTTGTTAATTTTATATGAATTATCTATATTCTCAGTTAGCTTAATAGAAAAGAGAAAAAAAGATGCATGATATAAAGCTGATTAGAAAAGACCCAGATTTTTTTAAAAAAAAAATTTCTGAGAGAAATTCAAATATTGATATAAAAAAATTATTAGATTTAGATAAAATAAATAGAGAGTTAATCCAAAACAAAGAAAAGCTAGAGCAAGAAAAAAAAATAATTTCACAAAAAAAAGACAAAAGTTTATTTGAAAAGTCAAAAAAACTATCTTCAGATATTGATATTATTATTAATGACCAAGTAATAGTTAAAAAAAAAATTGATTCTCTTCTAAATTCTCTACCAAATATTGCTAAAGATGATGTTCCAATTGGAAAAGATGAAAGCATGAATAAAGAAATTAAAAAAGTTGGAGATATTCCCAAATTTGACTTTAAGCCGCTTTCACATAGTGATCTTGGAAAAAAAAATGGACAAATGGATTTTGATGTTGCTATAAAAACCTCTGGAGCGAGATTTGTTTTCTTAAAAAGTGATCTAGCCTTACTTGAACGAGCAATTTCTAACTTTATGCTTGATACTCATAGCAAAGATTTTGGTTACAATGAAATATCACCACCCTTAATAGTAAATGATGATACTATGTTTGGAACTGGTCAACTACCTAAGTTTGAAAGTGATCAATTTGAACTTAAGCTTGAAGATATAAAATCAAGAAAATTTTTAATTCCAACCGCAGAAGTAATATTAACTAATATTGTTAGGGATTCTTTCTTAAATAAAGATGACTTGCCATTAAGATTAGTTGCCTCTACAGCATGTTTTAGAAAAGAAGCCGGCAGTCATGGCAAAGATACCAAAGGAATGATAAGACAACATCAATTTTATAAAGTTGAACTTGTAAGTATAGTTGATCC
>CEUZ01119432.1_pt1 | contig 11179 bp, 14 predicted proteins | sample 361511 | NCBI WGS metagenome assembly CEUZ01 (sample SAMEA2622822, study PRJEB7988) | marine metagenome | biome: marine biome (ENVO:00000447); feature: surface water layer (ENVO:00002042); material: "saline water (ENVO:00002010), including plankton (ENVO:xxxxxxxx)" | depth 5 m
GATTTTTTAATATTTAGTAAATCAATGGGAAATGATCTTTCAACACCAAGGCCGGAACTTAACTTTCCAGGTTTAAAAGAAGGTGATCGTTGGTGTCTTTGTGCACTGAGATGGAAAGAGGCCTATGATGCTGGACTAGCACCAAGAGTGTTCTTAGAAAGCTGTCATCTTCAAGCATTAAAATTTGTTACTAAAGAACAACTGGAAGAATTTGCAGTAAATAGATTAAATTAATTTTAATGAAACTTTTTTGCACAGTCTTATTGTTTTTATTTCCCTCTTTTTTCGTTTTTGCGTCTGACTATAGCCTTGAAAAGGTAATTTCAAATCTGAATAAACCTTGGGGAATGAGTTTTATCGATAATGATAATATATTAGTAACTCAAAAATCTGGTGATATTTTAAAGATTAATTTAAATACAAAAACTATCATAAAATTAGAACACAATCTTGCTGTAACGGATCCTCATTGGCAAGCGGGAATGTTGGATGTTTTATATTCTGATGGTTACATTTTCGTAAGCTATACAGAAGATCGCGGCGATGAAAAAACAAGCACATCAATAGCCAAAGGTGAGTTAGTAGATAATAAAATTATCAATTTTATAAATATTTTTCAGTCTGAACCACCTGTTGAAAACCAACTTCATTGGGGATCAAGATTAGTTATTAAAGACAAACTTTTATATGCAAGTGTTGGTGAAAGAGCGCTTGGAAGTGTTGCTCAAGACCCATCGAACCATATAGGGAAAATTATAAGAATAAAAACTGATGGGAGTTCACCAGAAGACAATCCATTCGTGAATAATCCTGAATGGTTACCAGAAGTTTATCAAATAGGTCTTCGTAATCCTCAGGGCATGGCTTTAAATTCAAGTGACGGAGCTGTTTATATAACTAATCATGGACCAAAAGGAGGAGATTTTTTTGGTAAGGTCGTAGCTGGAAGCAATTATGGCTGGATGGATGTTGCATGGGGAGGAGTCGATTATGATGGATCAATCATTGGTGATGGAAGCGCATGGAAAGAAGGGCTTTTAAAACCGATCTACCGCTGGATCCCATCTATTGCTGTGAGCAATTTAATTTTTTATGAAGGAAATCGATTTCCTGAATTAAAAAATAATATTGTCCTAACTAGCCTTAAGGCAAAGAAATTAATTAAATTAGATTTTATTGATGGCAAAGCATCTAATGAAACTGTTTTGATCAAAGGTATAGGTAGATTTAGAGATGTAGAACAAAATGAAAAGGGTCAAATTTTTGTAATTATTGATGATGATGAAAGCGGCATCTGGGAACTCAAATATAATTAAATGTTTTATATTATTTTTATATCAAAAATATTTTTATTCTATTTTTTGCCTATCTTTTCAATTTTTTTCAAAAGTTCCAAAAATATATTAAGCATAAGCAGTTTAATTCAAATTTTATGGATAATATATGCAGGGTTTCTATCCTATATACCTTTCTATTATTACTACAATCAAAATGAAGTTAATATTCAACACTTAATTCCATCATATTTCTTAATTATTATATTATTTCTTTTTCTAATATTGCCCTTTATTTATTTCATCTTAATGAAACTTATATTTAACAGAGCTAGAATATATTTAAAAGTCATTGGTATTATTTTTTTAATTATTTCTTCATCATTTATTTTTGGAATTGAAATTTATAATCATAGCAAAAGAGTATTGCTGGAGAACATTTGTTACACCCATCACAATTCACCAGATGATAAGTTAGAATGTTGCCTGGATGCTGAATATATATGGAATGAGGGATTTTCATTTTTGAATGAAACTCCAGGTGATTGTAATAAATTTATGAATTGGAATGATTAATAATTTAAGTCAATTTAAATTTTCAAAGCTTTTAAAATTTCCTCTGATAAAACCTTGTTGCCAAAAATTGAATAATGGTCATAACTATTTCCAACTTTCTTGAATATTTTATCTATATTTTTTTCATCATAGTTTTGATGAATATATTCGTCAAAATCATATATTTCTATATTGCTATTTGTTAAAATATCCTTAAGTTGTTTTTTATTTTTAGACATTAATTTGTAATGTTCCATAAAGTTAAAAGACTTCGAATATTTATAACCAGGATGAAAAGCATTAAATACAACAAGAAATTTAACATCTTTCTTTAAAAGAACTTGATTTACATTAATAAATAAATCCGCTATTAGATTCAAATTTTTTTCAGAATACATATTAGATGAAATATTTTCATTATTTTCAACTTCTTCCTTTGATATGCTTTTTACAAATTCAGCTATAGTTTTACGAACATATTTTATATCCAAATGATAATGTTTTATTTTTTCTTTCAGAATCCTTGATTCGTAATCAAAATAATTCAAAATAATTTCATCTTTCATATTGTTTTTCTCTACAAGATTTTGTGAAAAATTATCATCTGATATATATTTTTTAAGAGTCTCATTCTGGATTTCTTGACTAAAATCATAGAAATCATTATCAGGTGTGAAAACCCAAACTAAATATTTAAACTCATATGAATCTCCGTATTCCTTGAATGTTGCGTATTCGATTAATGGGCCGTTTCCAAAAAAACCCATATTTATTGAATTTAACATGCTTGCAAAACTTAATGAAGGTTCCACGCACATGCCTTGTACATATGAATCTCCGATTAATAAAATTTTTGAAGATTCTTGATTGTTACCGGAATTAAATCCATATTTGTCAGAATAATACTCATAGAACTTATCTTTTTCCTGACAGAAAATTGTCCTTACATTTGAAATTCCAGATAATGGAAACAGATCAGTATTTGAATGAATCAGTTTATATGGGACATAAGAGAGGTGGACCTCATTTTCATATTCATTTTGTATTTTATCTCTATAGATGAACTTACTTTCACTCAGGAAACTTTTATTTTTTATTTGAAATGAGATTTCAATTATCAATAGTAATAAATATAGAATTAAGAAATTAATAATAAATATCTTTATTAATTTGAATAATAATGCTGAGATTTTTATTAAAAAATACATAAGAATTATTATATCTTTTTATATAGATTATAGATATAAGATGTTATAAGGAGTATATCAATAATTATATGAAGAGATTAATTAAAATTCCATCTAATAGAAATTTTGGAATTACATTTTTTTTTGTATTTATAATATTGTATTATATATTTTTTGATAATACTAATGTTTCTAATTTTATATTTTTACCTTTATCAATACTATTCTTATTTCTAGGATTAATTAATTCCTCTTTTTTAACTCCTTTTAACAAGATCTGGAATAGATTTGGATTACTTTTAAGTTACATTGTAACTCCAATTATAATTACTATTATATATTATGTGATAGTTGTCCCCATTGGGTTGGCGTTGCAATTGTTTTCAAAAAATTATTTAGATATAAAAAAAGATAGCAAGAAATATTCCTATTGGATTTCAAAGACTGATGAAAAATTTTCATTTAAAGATCAATTTTAATTATGGATTTTTTTAAAGAATTTATAAGATTTATGTTAGTAAGAAAAAAATATTGGCTATTCCCAATATTATTTATTCTAATTACATTTGGTGGTTTAATTATATTAAGTCAAGGTTCAGCAGTAGCTCCTTTTATTTATACTATTTTTTAAATGACTTCTATTTTAGGTATTTCTGCGTTTTATCATGATAGTGCAGCCGCCTTAATAGTAAATGGTGAAATAATTTCAGCTGCACAGGAAGAAAGATTTACGAGAAAGAAGCATGATCCCAGTTATCCTTTCAATGCAATTGAATTTATCCTTAAAGAATCTAAAATTAAATTATCTGATATTGATTACATTATATTTTATGAAAAACCTTTTTTAAAGTTCGAGAGATTACTTGAGACGTATTTAGCTTTTGCTCCTAAGGGGATTCAATCTTTCAATAGATCGATGCCAATATGGTTAAAGGATAAATTGTTTCAAAAGGAGAACTTAATAAATTTATTAAAAAAACATGGAAATGATAAAAATCTTCGAGATAAACTTTTTTTTTCTGAGCATCATTTAAGTCATGCCGCAAGTGCTTATTACCCATCACCTTTTGATGATGCAGTAGTATTAACAGCTGATGGCGTAGGAGAATGGGCAACCACAACAGTGGCAATTGGAAAGAAAAACAAACTTAATATATTAAAAGAAATACATTTTCCGCACTCACTAGGTTTATTATATTCAGCCTTTACATATTATGCAGGATTTAAGGTAAATAGCGGTGAATATAAATTAATGGGCTTAGCTCCTTATGGCAGACCTGAATATAAGGAAATTATCTATAAGAAATTAATTGATGTTAAAGCTGATGGATCATTTCGATTAAATCAAAAATATTTTAACTATTCAACAGGCATGACAATGACCAATAAATTATTTTCTAATTTGTTTAACGAACCACCACGATCGCCAGATGAAAAAATAAAACAATTTCATATGGATATTGCTGCTTCAATTCAGGCAGTTACAGAAGAAATAATAATAAAAATCTGCTCTTCACTGAAGGAAGATTACAACGTTAAGAATTTATGCCTTGCTGGTGGAGTGGCATTAAATTGTGTTGCAAATGGGAAGATAAATGAATTAAATATTTTTGACAATATATGGATTCAGCCAGCTTCTGGTGATGCCGGGGGGGCATTGGGAGCTGCGCTTGCATTTTGGCATCTTGAGTTAAATAAAGATAAATCAATTACAAATAATGATGGAATGAAAGGCTCATATCTAGGACCCTCATATAAAATTAATACTATAGAAAAAAAGTTAAATGATCTTAATGCGGACTATAAAATTTTTGATTATGAAGAAATTATTAAAAAAACTGCTCATGATATATCTGAGGGTAAGATAATTGGATGGTTTCAAGGTAAAATGGAATTTGGCCCTAGAGCTTTAGGCAATAGATCGATCATTGCTGACCCTAGATCTTCTAAAATGCAAAAAAAACTTAACCTGAAGATAAAATATAGAGAAAGTTTTAGACCATTTGCCCCATCCATTCTCAGAGATCATTTAAATAATTGGTTTGAATTAGATATTGACTCTCCGTATATGATGATGGTCGCAAAAACAAATAAAAAAATAAATATTCAAATGACAAATCAAGAAAAAAATTTATTTGGAATTGATAAATTAAATATTCCAAGATCTAGCGTACCATCTGTCACTCATGTTGACTATTCAGCAAGAATACAAACAGTTCATGAAACAACTAATGCTTTATATTATAAATTGATTACTCAATTTTACAATTTGACTAAATGCCCAATTTTAGTAAATACTTCTTTCAATGTTAGAGGTGAGCCAATTGTAAATACACCTGATGATGCATATAATTGCTTTATGGGAACTGAAATGGATATTTTAGTAATTGAAAATTTTTACTTATCTAAAGAATCTCAAAATAAAATGAACGTAAGGAATTATGTAGATAAATTTGAAAAAGATTAGAAATACTTGGTAGGTATACTGAGTTATATGATATTACGATTATGAACAACTATAAACATAGGTAAGCCAATAAAATTAATCCACCTTAGTCCATAGACGTGCATAGTTATTCATACATGTGCATGAGGGTCAGCGGTATACATAGGAGATACTTCGTGATTAAACTTCAATAGCATCAAACATTCCATGATGACATTTAAATTGAGCCTCACGAAGCGTGCTAAATAAATTTGTTAAATCCCATATATTATAAGATATATCAAAGAAGTGACTAGGATCAGCTAGCCCGGATTCATCTGGTAACATTATTTGAATTTCAAACTTATCTTTATGTTTAAGCATTTCCTCTAATTCTTGAGTAGTAACAAGATTATGAAACATAAGTTGAGTAAGAATATAGTCTTCTTCAACTATATTTCCTACTACACTGGCTTCAGTGATGTATTCATCACCCGGATGTTCAATAACCTTCACTTGAAATGCTAAATCTACAAGTGGCATAGATTCCATTACACTAGTCATCTGAAAAGTCAGTCCAATATCATTACAATTGTCACTATCAAGCATAAATGTAAGATAATCATCTTGGACTTCACCTAAGCTTGCAATGTATATAATTGGGGCTGTGACTGATTTTTCAACGAACCACTCATTATTTTGCTTATTACTTGTATCTGCATAAACTGAATAGCCAATAATTGATGAAAATATAAGAATAACTATAAAGAAACTGAGTATTAAACTCGGCTTCTGTCTCTGCTTTTTGTCGTTTCTTAAATTTTTTTTTGCTGGATTTATAAAAAGAGTAGCCTCATTTCCATATGAACGAGGACTAATATAGTTATTTCTGTTCATTAATTTAATCTTTCTTTAAAGGGTTTGATTCATTTTTTTACAGAAATATGTAGGCGCAAATATGCCTGAATTATGATCAAAATAAGAAAGGTTAATTTACTAATCTGTTATTAAAAAATTTCAATTTATGAGGTATGATCTTAGAATGAATGAAATGACAAAAGATGAGGTGCTGCATTGGATTTCTAATAGGTCTCTATATCTATTTGACCTGCCAGAAAAATTTAAGAAAGACAAAGAGATTGTTTTGGCAGCAGTACAATCTGATGGAGACGCAATAAGGTATGCAGATGAGTCGCTTCAAAAAGATCCAGATATTCTTAAAGCATCTGGAAACAATGACATATGATTAAAGTGAATTCTGCTCTCTATTCATCTGACAATTCTTCATTCACAATTTCCGGTGCATGATTTGGCAAGATGAGACTATTTTTATTGTTAATGTCTTTATGCAGCATAAATCCGATATCATATATTATTCTTCATGTGTTATTCTTGCCATTGTCTTTAATTGGTACCTGTTTTTGTTTCTGGAATCTCTCAAATATAAAGAAAATAAATATCCATTTTTAATTCGTTTTATATATTTTTCTTTTCTTGTACTGCTAGCTTTAATTTTTCTTATTATATAAGGTTTTAACAAAATCTTGATGATAACTGCTTAATATAGATCAGTATTAAAATGAGCTAAAGGAGCTACTTCGAAAATAAGTTATTGAAAAGACTCAACAAAACAAAAATGGCAGAAAAGTAGGGGTTAAAAAAAGAGTCGAAACAACAACTTACGCGATTTTACTCCCCCATATACGCACCCAAAATACGACTATGAACGACTATAAACATAGGTAAAGCAATAAAATTAAACCACCTCAGTCCATAGACGTGCATAGTTATTCATACATGTGCATGAGGGTCAGTGGGCTACATAGGAGCTACTTCGTTTTGAAGAAGTAAATGATTATTCCAATTAAAAATGCTCCAATACAAAGATAATAAATATTCTGCAACGATATTAATCCCAATAGGTAATTTTGATCTGAAAACGGGAATAGCGGTCTCATGTCTATGTTTACAAAACTATCTAGAAGAATATGAGAATAGGCTCCTATAATCGCACCTGACCATGCAGCTGAATGACTAATTTTTGTACTACCATCAAACCACAATAAAGAAACTTTATTTTTCACGATGTAGTTCAATATTCTTAAACCAAACTCACAAAGATATTTACCAAGCGTTGCACAAAGAATAGCGATTATCGTGGCTCCAACTAATGTATGAAATATTCTATGTGAAACCATGCCGGTAGTTATAAGAAAATAAATTGCTTCGGTATCAATTGCTATATTTGCTAAGGCAAACACAGTCCAACTAAAGCATTTTGGTCTAATAGCCTTTGCTACAACCCCAGCAATTATATGGTATGGGGTGACTGGCATAGTCTATTAATCAAATTTCAAAAGGACGCAACTATTCCAGATACAAGAAATATGATTGATATGATCAACATTGTTTCCTTGTGTAAGAAATTACTTTTATTACCTACATAAAGTCTAACAAACCAGCCTAATATAGCGAAGCCAACCACATAAAACATTAGGGGAGTAGCCCAATTATTAATATCGCTAAGTATGTTTGCTAAAACTAGAGTAAATAGATAAAAACCTGAATAAAGTCCTAGTCTTGTAAGAGAATCAACATTCATAGAGATATAAGATTAAAAAAATGTGTTTATAATGTGTTAAATTATTAGATAAGATTTAAAAATATATATGCATAAGATTTTATTAAATCTATGGATCCTATTTTCTGCTTTTGCTGAGATTTTTGCTTATGGTGTAGTGTCATTTCTTATAGTCATGGTTCTATGGTTTGCATTTTCATTCATACTTCCAGAATCAAGTACAATAATGGTTTTTGGGTTTTATTTTACTGAGTATGGAGGATGGTTAGTTGCGGGATTATTATTTGCAATATTCAGAGTTAATAAAATAGGCATTTCTAAGTGGCTTGAAGAAGCTATTTCAAATTATATGAAAATGACAAATAATGATCAGAATATTGATTATGTAAGATTTATTGACACACAACATCCTGGAATAAATGAAATTAGAGATGAATATTTTAGTGAATTTTCTAATTCTTTTTTTGATGACAGATTTTGGGAGAATGTCAAAAAAAATGATACAATATCATGTGCATATATATCTTCATTTTTTACAGTTATTCAAAGTAGGTGTTTTAATATTGAAGGTGAGAAATTACCTGATCAGGAAACAATTAAAATTCTTTTTAAATGTTTAAAGAAAAAATTTTCAGAAATTAATTCTTTGGAGGAATTCTCAGCAATTGTGCATGAATGCAACTTTAAATGTGCTATAAAAGGTACCTTTCCTTTTGTAAGAACAAAAATTAGGAAACATTTTCTAGTTTTTGAACAGCTTTATATATTATATGAATCCAAATACTCACCACCTTTGCGCTAATTAAAATTTATTTGAATGAGCTAAAGGTAGTACATAGGCACTACTTCGAAAATAAGTTATTGAAAAGACTCAATAAAACAAAAATGGCAGAAAAGTAGGAGTTACTTCATGATTAAAAAATCACGATTAATGGTGTATGATTTTGCATGGGATATGTTTACGATAAATCAAAGGATCAATCAATCAATTCTGATCAAGAAGAGCAACCACTTATTAAGCAACACTCAGAAGATTATTTAAAGCGTCATTCTAAAAAATCTAAAAAATCTGGTTATGTTTACGATCGCTCAAAAGATAAATCAATTAACCCTTCAAACAAATCTCAATCAACATTAGAAACACAAAAAACAGCAGGATTGTTTACCGGCAACACAACTGAATATGTCATAGGCTACTTTGGATTAAGTTTTGCATTAATTTTAATTACCATTTTAGCTGGAAATGCAAGTGGTCAAGGTAATACATTTCTTGCCATCTTAATGCTTGTTATTGCTGTTGCTTCAATTCCTGTAACTATTCTCTTAATATTGGCAAGAATACGCTTCTTAAAACTCAATACTCTATTTCTAATTCTAATATTTGTTCCACTTGTCAATGGAATCTTTGGTCTTGTCCTTATGTTTCTTCAGCCAAAGTCAGATACACCCAATCAACCAATCAAAGCATCTCCTCCAGAGAAAAAATCTCCAGCTCCTTCACCTAAACTATCAGATAAAGATGAAGAAATAGAAGATTTAGAAAAACAAATTAAGATAGCTGAATTGAAAAAGAAGTTAAAAGAGCTTGAAGAAAATTGAGAATTTAAAAGATATGATTATTAAAAGATTGTTGCTGACTTTTTTAGCTATATTCATTTTAACAGTAGGACAAGCTAGTGCCGGTCAATCTGAATGTAAAAAAGGCAATATGCCTCCGGACTTAAGTTCTTATGTTCTTCTTAATAATGATGATGTTTTATATTATCCAGATCATGATACGGATAGAAAATTATTAGGGATACAAGCAGTAAATCAATTCTCTCCACCTTTTTGGTATAAATTTAAAATTTATGATAAATATGGTAACAAGCTAATCGAATTTGAGGAGTATTTTGATGGCGATACTGAAAATGGTCAATGGACTGTTTTTATCTATAAAACTTCAAATAAGATAGCAAGAAAGGCGTTTCGTGTGGCAGCTTATCAATCTGATTGTTATATGCCTAACACGGGAATAGATTCTTATAATGCTCCTTTGAATATAAAAGCTATTTTAATAACATTTTTTTTAATAATGGCTGTTTTCATTATTATTGTTTATCGAAAGAAGATGGCTATTGATGGAAGCAAAGAGATAAGATCTAAAACGCTTAAAAATGATCTATCCAAAAATCTAATCCAAAAAACAGCTGGATTATTTACAGGAGAAACAAAAGAATATGTTGTCGGTATTATAGCTGCTTCATTAATAATCAATTCTATTTCATATTACGTTTCGAATGCTTCTGGTTCTGGAAATGCTCCTCTTGGTATATTTTTATTTATTTTAGCTATAGTGACTTATGCATCAGCTATATTACTAATTCTCGCTAGACTACGTTATTTAAGGTTAAATACCTTACTACTCATATTGTCTTTCATTCCAATCGTTCAATCAATCTTTGGTCTTGTTCTAATTTTTCTTCAGCCAAAGTCAGATACGCCCACTCAACCAATCAAAACATCTCCTCCAGAGAAAAAATCTCCAGCTCCTTCACCTAAAGTATCAGATAAAGATGAAGAAATAGAAGATTTAGAAAAACAAATTAAGATAGCTGAATTGAAAAAAAAGTTGAAAGACATTGAAGAATAATTTCTTAATTCTGATATTTATTTACTTATCTATATCAATTGTCCAAGCTGATATCTCTATTCGCAAACATAATGACCTCTACTGTTATGATGGAGATACTTGTTATGTCGAAATTGACGGTAAAATAAGACATGAAAATGGAGAACTTATTAAAATAAGACTTCTTGAATTAGACACTCCTGAAATTTCTAAACCAAAATGTGATCAAGAGCTTGAATGGGGACTTAAAGCACGAGACTATGTCAATAATCTTATCGAAAATGCCAAATCAATCGAAATTGAAACAGATTTTTCTATCGATAATAAATATTTTAATAGGATTTTAGCTCACTTAATTGTGGACGGTGAAAATGCCTCCGCTTTGATAGTTAAAAATAATTTAGGAGTAGTTTATGATAAGAATAATAAGAAAGATTGGTGTTCAGCTGATTAAAAAATAACCAAAAAACTGCACTAGAATGAGCTAAAGGAGCTACATAGGAGCTACTTCGAAAATAAGTTATTGAAAAGACTCAACAAAACAAA
>CEUZ01514209.1_pt1 | contig 11172 bp, 12 predicted proteins | sample 361511 | NCBI WGS metagenome assembly CEUZ01 (sample SAMEA2622822, study PRJEB7988) | marine metagenome | biome: marine biome (ENVO:00000447); feature: surface water layer (ENVO:00002042); material: "saline water (ENVO:00002010), including plankton (ENVO:xxxxxxxx)" | depth 5 m
CGATAGTGATTTTTAGTATGATTGATATAATAAGTAATTATTTTTTGATTATTAAAAACTTTTTTAATATTGTGATAGTAATTATCTTTTGTTCCAATTTTGTTTGAGTTTGTAAGATGAGATATAAATAATACTTCTTTATCAGTTTTTCTTAGTTTAATTTTTCTTGAACTAAATGATTTAAATAAATCTAATATTATTTTTACTAATTCATAAATAAAATAAAGTGAATATTGAAAAACATTTTTATTAACTATGTCTATCTTCTGTCTAAAATATTCTGGATGATCTTTAATAATATTTGTAAAATTGCAAGCTACAAAAACCAAATCTTGTTTGATAATTTTATTAAAATTAATTAATGTTTTTTTTAGTTTGAAGTAATCATTTGTTTTCATTATTTAATTTTATAAGTTCTGGGAATTTTATTATTTTTCTTACTTTTTTTAATTTGCCGTACCCATAAGATGCAAAAATAAAATTTACACCGGCATTTTTTGCAGTCTGGTAATCATATTCCATATCTCCAACATAGTAGACATATTTTTTTTTGATTTTATAATTTTTAATTTGTTTGTTTATTTGATCTGGATAAGGTTTTCCTCTAAATTTAAAATTTGGGCATTCAATAAAATCAAAAAGTTCATAAATTTTAAATTTTTTTAATAATTTTAGAGTTCTGTGCTTGTCCTTAGAGGTTAATAAACCCAAAATATTCTGTTTTTTCAATATTTTTAGAGTTCTTAATACTCCTGGATATAAAGTAATTTTGTTAAAATTTTTAATAGAATTTTCTTTAAAAGTTTTTTCAATTAAAAAATTTTTATTTTTAATTCCTATTTTTTTTAATATTATTTGAAATGGAGCTCCAATATTTTCAAAATAAATTTGAAACGTTTGTTCTAATTTATGTTTTTTTTTTACAGCATTCCATGACAAAAACATATTTCGTTTAGAATTTATCAAAACTCCATCAAGATCAAATATAATTATTTTTCTCAATATTTTTTCCTTATTTTATCTTTAGGCATTAAAGCTAATGCTTTCAAGAAATCTTCTTTAACATCTATTGCGAAACTAGATCCTTTCATTTCAAAAGTTCCTAAATTCATATCGTTTTCTAAAGCTCTCATTAGTTCTATATTTTCTGTTTTTTCAAGTTCTGTTGGTTTTAAATTTTTGAATTTAATTAAAGAATTTGGTTTAAATGAGATTATTGACAAATGTTTTTTTAAAAAAGGATTATTTCCATTAAAATAAAATGGTACTATAGATCTACTGAAATAAAGAATTTTATTTTTTTTATTTGATATTATTTTAACTATATTTTTATTATCAATATATTTTGCTTTTAAGTATGGGACGACTATATCAAAATTTTTATTTTTTTTATGAAAGTGAATTAAATTATCAATATGACTTGGATCTATAAATGGTTCATCACCTTGTATATCGATAATTAAATCAGATTTTATTTTTTTTGCAACCTCTGCAATTCTCTCTGTGCCATTCTTATTTTTCTTGCTGGTAATAATCCAATCAACATTATATTTCTCACATTCTTTTGCAATTAAATAACTATCTGTGCAAACAATAACTTTAGTTAATTTTTTCGAGAGTTGTGAACGCTTTGCAGTATGGATAACCATTGGTAAACCATCGATATTTAGAAGTGGTTTATTTTTTAATCTTTTTGAGTTTAATCTAGATGGTATAAGGCCTAGTATCATTTATAATTTTTAAATATATGTTAATTTACATTTTTTTGATTAAAACTAAATATCTTTCTGATGTATACTATCAGTAAAAATTTTCCAAATCAGTTTACTGCCAGTATTTTTAGACTTATCATTGTATTGTATGTATCTATCAGAAAATTTTTTATTTATAGGTTTAAATAACTCTTCTTTTTTTGTTGTAATATTATTGTTTATATTTAATAAGTTTCTACCAAATTTCTCTGCATTATATAAAATTTCATCATGGTACCAAGTTCCAATTAATTCATTAGATGTGATAAAAAATACAGGTTTAAGAAATTTTAAAATGTAAAAAATACTAGTACTTTTGTGAAGTATAACTAATTTTGAGTCCTTAATTAAAATTGGGGTTTGATTGAAGTAAATTTTTCGATTTGGAAAAAAATATTTTAAGATATTTTTTTTAGATTTTGGGCTTGCAGCTATTCTTATTTTTAAATTAAATTTTTTTTCAAAGTTGTCAAAAAAATTATTTAAATCTTTATAGTAATTTTTTTCATCAACAGGAGCTACGGCTTTATGATATATATAATCTGGATGGTCTGGAACATTTCCATCTATAAAAACTGCATAATTATTATTTTTTACTTTTTTATTTTTAATTTTTAAATATATATCATAATCCCAACTATGAGCTTCAATAATTTTTTTAATTTTATTTTTTTTTGCTTGTGTTTTATAAAAATCACCACCTACAAATACTATATCTGGTTTAAATTTTTTATTTAAATAGTTTGAAAATTTTATATTTATTCTATCAAATATATTGCCGGCGCTTTGTTTTTTTTTAATAAAAAGATTTATTATTCTATTAAATAAATTTAATTTTGGTTTCTCAGACAATCCATTATAAAATTTTGCAATTTTTATATTTTTGTTCTTAATTTTATTTCTTATTTTCCAAGCATAATATGATGATCCTAAAAAGTCGATTACAAGTACATTATTTTCATTTTTTAATTCTTTTAAGAACTCACTAGTATTATTGAAAATTAATAATTCTCTAATTTTATAATTTTTATATTTTTTAATTAATTTTGGGTTAATAATTTTAACAAAACTATATATTTTTACTTTAAAATTTTTTTTTAAAAATCTTATATTAAACCTTAAGTAGTCGCGCTTATTGAAAATATTATCTGTAACAAATATTATCGTTTTCATTTTGTTATGTTTATTTTAATTTTTGCTTAAAATTAAATTAATTTTTTTTTTAAAATTTTTGTTTTTTTTATCATAGGCAATTATTTTGGAAAAATATTTATCATAGTTATACTTTCTATTTTCTTTTGTTTCGTTTGACATAAATTGATCAATTTTTTTTAAAATTTTATTTTTATTAAGAGAGCTTGTCCAGCACGGTCCATTATCTGGTATTGGTAGATTTGTATAATTAAAATTTAAAAATTTATTTCTAATAGAAAAAAAGAAACAACTTTTATTTTTGGCTAAACACTCAAAACCAAGGGTAGAATTGATAAAAAAAATCTTTTGAAATTTTAAAGTATTTTGATAACCAAAATTTTCCTTTGTGCTATATAAAAAAGAAATTTCATTTGATTTAAGATGTTTATGATAAAATTCTTTTTCTTTATTTATCAATATATTTTTTTTTGAAGAAAGAAGAATAGATAATTTATATTTATTATTGTTACAATAATCAGCTAAAATCTTTAAAATAAAAATATCAGATTTAAAAAATAGATTATAATTTACTGACTTGCCATTATTCAAAATAAACCTATTTTTTTTATTTTCTCTGAATTGTGAAATAAATAAAATAGAATTTTGTTTTTTTTTATTTGTATGAGAATATTTGTTATTTAATATTGATCCAATTAATTTAGGCTTATTTTTTGAAATAGATTTGAAATTACTAATATCCTGTTTTCCCCATAAAAAAGCATAATCACATAATCCATATTGTTTAATAAATTTTATCTCTGTTTTATTCAAGAACTCACTTTGAATATATATAGTTATTTTTTCAGGAAAATATTTTTTAAGTAGGAAAAATTTACGATTAATTGAATGGTGAATAATATATTTCGGGTTTACTGAAGCTACATAATTTAATAAGTAATTATTATAACTCAGTTTCTTGAAAGTTAGTAATAACTTAATTAATATATAGATATTTAGCTCTTCACCTCTTACATTAATAACATTAAAATTTTTTTTTTTAATAAAAGGCATAATGGTACCTAGGCCTTTACTGTCAAAAATTAATATTTTTTTTGATGAGGGTTTATAAAATGTAAATTTAATTTTATAAAAGAAATTTATCAATTTTATAATAGATCTCATTATAAGAATTTTTTTGCTTTTTCTAGATCATAAATAGTATCAATATCTAATGAAAGTTTTTTTGACTTTGTAACCGAAATATTTAAATTTTTGCTAAAAAAAGATTTTTTTTTCTTTAATTCATTAGCAAGTATTATGTATAGGTTGCCATTAATTTCGTAAAGCACACTACTCTTATTCATAAATCTTTTCAAAGAAATTCCTTTATTATTAACAATTTTTTTATCATTAAAAGGAGATACGGTAACAGTCGACTTAAGATTTTTTTTAAATAGATTACATGTTTGATGGTATAATTTTAAACTTCTAAATGGTGATGTTGGTTGAAGCAAAACTACATTTTTAATTTTAATTTTTTTTTTTTTCTCAAATGTACGAATTGCATGGATACATACATCAGCAGATTTCGATTTTGAATTTGAAAGATAGGATGGTCTTAAATTTGGACAATAAATACCATATTTTTTACCTATTTTTTGTATTTCTCTAGAGTCGGTTGATAGATAAATGTTGCTACACTTTGTAATTTTTAATGTGAATTCTATTGTTCTTTCTATTAATTTTTTGTTTCCTAATTGAAGTAAATTTTTGTTTTTAAGCCTTTTGGAGTTTTTTCTTGCTGGAATTATATATAGTGTTTCCTCTTGGTTCATTTTTTTTTGTAGTTCAAATAATCCTGCTTTAAGCCGATATCTGCCCAAGATTCATGCACAGCAAAAGCAAGTATTTTTTTATTTTTTTTCTTAAGTAATTTAAAAAAACTAACTGAGTCCATTTTTTGATTTTTTTTTAGATATCTAAGCATACTTTTTTTAAATATATAAATACCTGCATTTATATATGAAACCGAAACAGGTTTTTCACTAATTTCTATAATTTTTGAATTTTTCGTTACAACTTCACCATATGGATTTTCTAATTTGTATGGATAAACAGCCATTGTTGCGTCAGATTTATTTGACTCATGAAATTTAATTAAGCTATTAAAGTTTATGTCTGTTATTACATCACCATTTGATAAGATAATATTTTTAGACTTCAATTTCTTGTTATAGCCACCTAAAGCACCGATAGTTCCTAATGGTTTACTCTCTTTAATATATTTAATTTTAACACCAAATTTTTTTCCGTTTTTAAAATAATTTGTTATTATATTGCCTAAGTAATTAATAGATATTGTAAAGTTTTTAAATCCTTGTTTTTTTGCATTATTAATTATTATTTCTAATATTGGTTTACCATAAACTTTTAACATTGGTTTTGGACATTTGTTTGTAAAAGGTTTTAATCTTGCACCTTTTCCACCTGCCATAATCACAAAATCAATTAGATTATTAATTTTATTTTCGATACCTGAACCGAATGAATGAAAGCCAATAATTTTTTTCTTATTATCTATAATTGGTAAATGATTTATTTTGTTCGACAGCATTATATTTTCAGCTTCAATTTCAGAAGTTGATGACTTGCATCTAATTGGTTTTTTATTGTAAATATCTTTAATTTTGTCTTTAATAGTGTAGTTATTTAATATTGCTCTCCTTAAGTCGCCATCAGTTAAAGAGCCTAAGAGTTTTTTATTTTTATCTATTACAAAAATAATTTGCTTTGTAGATTTCTCTAAATTCATAAAACATGATTTAATAGAGCTTCCCTCATAAGCAAAACAATATTTCAAATTCTTAATAATCATATTTTTTCTGTTATTTTTTCATCAAGCTGGTAAAATTTTTTTGATTTTTTTCCAAGAAGTTTATTAAAGAACATGGGTGAAATTCCTGTCGAGGGCCTTTTTACAAAAATATTTTGTTTTGTAAATTTTTCACCTATCTTAATATTTCTTATTGCAACGATAGATTTTCTAACAACTTTAATATTCTTTAGCTCACTCTTTGTAGGTTTTTTTATAAATTTTCCTTTTAACTTCTCTATTTTTCTTATTTGACTAACCATTTCAATAAGTTCTTTAGGATTAATACTTGTTTTATGATCAGGACCTGGAAGATTTCTATTCAATGTAAAGTGTTTTTCAATAAACTCGGCTCCCATGGAGACCGCTGCTAAAGATGCAATTATTCCTTGTGTATGATCAGAAAAACCAATTTGGAGATTAAATTTCTTTTTTAAGCTAAGTAAAACATTTAAGTTTGCATCCTCTAAAGGAGTTGGATAAGCAGAATTACAATGTAATAAAATAATATTTTTTTTTTTAACTTTATTTTTTAGAAATATTTTTATTGCACTAGATATATCATTTAAATTTGAAAGTCCCGTAGATAAAATAATTTTTTTTTTAATCTTTGATACTGCTTCAAGATAAGGAAGATTATTAATGTCTCCTGATCCAATTTTTAAATAATCTAAATCAAAAAGCTTGAATGTTTTTAATGTTTCTATGTCATGAAAAGTTGTTAAATATTTTACATTTTTTTTTTTACAATAATTTTTAAGAATTAAATGCTGCTTTTTATTTAATTCAAGCTTTTGACCCATCTCAAGCGCACTAATTTTTTTTGATGTATTTTTTTTTTGGTACTCAGCTTTTGGTGTATTTTTTGAAAATACTAATTCGCTTTTGAAAGATTGGAATTTAACATAATTAACTTTTGCTTTAGATGCTACATCAATTAATTTTTTTGCCAAAGTAATTGATCCATTATGATTTACTCCAGCTTCTGCAATTATAACTGTTTTTTTCATTTATAATTTATTATAAAAAATTCCACCTTTTAAATTTTTTAAAACTATTGAACCCATTCCTACTATTGAATTTGATGCTATCGATATATTTTCCTTGATAATTGCTCCACTACCAATAAATACATTATTTCCTATTTTGACTCCTCCATTTAAAATTGCACCAGTAGCTATATGCGAATTATTACCAATTTTTACATCATGCTCAATTAAAGCTTTATTATTAATTATTGTGTTTTTCCCAATTTCAACATTTGAGTTTATTATACAATGATTCATTATAATTGTTCCTTCAGAAATTTTTGAAGATTTTGATATAAATGAATTAGGGGAAAAAATTTTAGGGAATTTAAACTTTAATTTTTTTGCTCTCTTGAAAATGGTCCACCTTAAATTTATATCATTTATATTCCCCAACCCAATTAATAAGTTTTGAGAAATAGATTTCATTTTATGGATATCTCTATCACTACCTAGAACTTTAAATTTCTCTAATTTTTTTATTTTATTATCTGTAAATCCTACAATTTCATATTTATTTTGAAGTAAAATTACTTCTAGACATGATTTAGAATGACCCCCGGCACCAATTATAAGAATTTTTTCCTTATTTTTCATCTTTTTTTATATCAATAAACTTTTTTGTTAAGCTATCTTTTAAGTCAATCTTAGATATTATTTTTAAAAATTTTTTACTCGAATTTATATTTGGATAAATTTGAGTGAATTTAATTTTTTTATTTAATATTTTTTTTATAGCCTTTTCTATAATTTGCTTATTACATTTTATATCATATATCTCTTTAGGTCTAATTCTGCCTTTCTGTCTATCTCCAATGTTTATTACTCTGGTTCCTATCACTGGTGCTTCAATTAAACCGCTTGAAGAATTGCCAACTATTAAATCTGAGTGTTTCAAAAGTGAAATATAGTTTGTTGATCCAAGAGATTTAAAAAATAAACTATTCTTATTATATTTGCAAAAATTTTTTATCTCTTTTGTAATAATATCTGTTCCTATATCAAACGCAGGGGATGTAAAAATAATTCTTGTGTGTTTAAATTTATTAAGCGCATTAAGTAATTCTAAAATATAGGTTTTATCTTTATTTATTTTGTTCGTTAACGGGTAAAAATTTACAACTATGTTTATCTTTAAAAACTTAAATTTAAATTTTTTTTCAAGCATCGATTTAGTTAGTATTTTTGTTTTTTTTATATTTTCTATTCCTGGACTCCCAATTACGAATACATTCTCTTTTTTCTCACCTAATTGTATAAGTCTTTTTTTATGCACTTCGTGCGTTACAAAATGAAATGATGAAAGCTTGGTAATTGCATGACGTATACTTTCGTCACTAGATCCCTCTGTTGTTTCGCCACCACCAATATGTAATATAGGCACTTTATACAAAAAGCTAACAAGAGAAATTGGTAGCATTTCAAACCTATCTCCAAATACAACTAAGCAATCTGGCTTATCTTTTTTATATAAATTTCCAATTTTTTTTATTAGCTCTGATGAAATTTTGCAGCTATTGAAACTAGAAGTTTTGCCCATTTTTAATTTTATTTTGTAAAGATTTTTTAATTTTAAATTGTTTATCTCATCAATTGTATTTCCAAATTTTTTATTTAAATGAGTTCCTGTAATTATAAGTTTACATTTGACTCTTTTTGAGTTTGATAAATTTATTATTATATTTTTTAAAATACCAAACTCTGATCTTGAAGAACTAACTATAAAAATATTTTTCATTAAAAAAAAGTATTAACGATTTCTGTATCTAAATGATAACATAAAAGTCTGTCAGAATATTTTTTGTATAAAATTGGATATTTTTCTTTCCAGGCTTTTTTTAGTTTCATATAAGTTTGAATATTATTTATTCTTTTTCCAATATAATACTTATGATGATTAGTTGACATTGAATTCTTAAACTTAAATAATTTATCTTCCTTATTATCAATATTTCCACCTCCAAGATGCATAAATTCTAAATTATGTTTTTTTGAGTGTAAGGCTGCCTCAAAAATTAATAGATTGTTAACTCCAGGATAATTATAATTTTTAGACGCAGATAAATGATAATGAGTAGATTTTTTGCCATTTAAAAAAATTCCTATAGCAATAATTTCTAATTTTTTGTTTTTCACAACCGACATAAATCCATTTTCGTTTACAAGTTTGTATAATTTATCGAAATATGTGGATGAAAAAAAAGTCTCTTTTTCTGCATTTTTTTCTATCATTAAATTTAAATAAAATTTTTTAAAATAACTAAAATCTTTTTTATCTTTACTTATAAAAACTTTTGTATTTTGGTATGCATTCCTTATCATATTTTTAACCTTAGATTTGAATGGAGAAATATTTTTATCAACTTTTTTTAAGTCTAAACTACAGGTAATTCTATTACCTAAAATTTCAAAATTTGAATCTGTGTATATTTTTGTGTCAAATAAAGGATGAAATCTAACAAATTCTGAAATAATATTATTTGATTTGACCCACTCACTAAATTTTAAGTTACTTCTTAATATAAAATCGTGATCAGTAGTATTAGAAATTGGTCCTCCGTATCCATATGGTGTTTCTAGATCATAATAAACTTCACTTAACAGATTGTTAAATGATGGTATTTTTATCTTAATGAATGGATTTATCCAAATTTTGTCGACTTCTATATTATAAAATAAAAATCCTGTAGAATTATTTTTATAACAGTTGAGTGTAACGTAATCTGGATGAAAATAAATATCTTGATAGTCTATGGGAAATTTAGAAATAATATCAATCCAGTTTGCTCTGTCTTTTACAGAATTAAAAATCATAATTTTTTATAATTTTTATAATGTATTTTATATCACTTATAGTAATTCTGTGGTCTATAGGAACTGCAAGAGTGTTTTGGGATAAAAACTTTGAAAGAGGAAAATTTTTTAATTTTTGGTACTTTATTTCCCAAAAAATTGGGCAAAAAATTTTATTTTTTTTTAGTATTCTTCTTAAATTATTTCTTATATCCGTGTTAGAAAATTTCAATATAAAAAAAAGAGGTATTTCTTTATTTTTAAAGGGTAAATTGAAATATTGTTTTTTTAGTTTACTTTTAAAATAGTTGTAATTTTTCTTACGTAGAGTTTTTATATCAGTTTCTGATTTATGTGTAATGGATTTAATATTTTCTTTTTTAATGCACTCTTTAGAACTAATTAATTTTTTATCTTCTCTTTTTAGTAAATTAAGCAAGTATCTTTCATCAATATGAGATTGATTATTTTTATTTAAATAATTAAATTTTTTTTTGCGATAATACTCCATATATGTAATATTTGATTTTAACCTTTTATTAAATCCTAAACTGGACCAACCACCAAAATTAAATATTCCAAATTTCCTTAAACTTGCGAAATAAGCATGATTTTTTCTAAATTCAATTTTATTGAGAAGAGAATGTGTTAAATCCTCAATTATATATATTTTTTTTAAGTTATTAATTCTATTTGTTAGTCCAAAATAATTTACAATTATGAATACTGAATTTTCACTTACATTTTTTAATTTTGGATTTAAATTTTTATTTAAATCATAAAAAATAATTATCTTAAAATACTTCTTGACTATTTTATATGTCGATGGACAATTATATATTGGTATATAAATTTTTTTATATCCTTTTCGTTGTAACTCCATCAATATTAACTCTAATGCATATCTGCCAGACAATGTCCAAGTTCCACCTTTGAATTTATTGAGAATTGAATTGTGATTATAAAACTTCTGTGCGGCAAATTCTCCACCAATAAATAAATTACTTTTCATTTTTTTATTATTCTTTCTAAGGTTTTTTTTAAAACTTGTGGTTCCACAATAGAAAATAAAATCTTATAAATTGAATTTATATTATTTTTGTAATTAATATAAATTTTTTTTTGTAAAATAATTTTACCCTCATCCATGTTTTCATCTATAAAATGTGATGTAACACCTATGAACTTTTCTTTATTTTTAATAGCATCTTTTACAGATTTTAAACCTTTGTAACTTGGTAACAAGGAGGGATGTAAGTTTATCATGATCTTATTTTTCTTCAAAAATTTTTTTGGAATTATGTAGGGCAATCCTGCAGATAAAATTAAATTACATTTACTGTTTACCATTATCTCAAAACACTCTTTGCAATTTTTTTTATTAATATATTTTATTTTAAACTTACTTTTATCTATGTATTTATCTATATAAGAATTTTTAGTTGTAAAAATTAATTGCAAATTTGTATATAAATTCAAAATTTTTAAAGCCTCTATTCTTGTTCCAAGAAATATTGATTTCATCAGTTTATAAATTTGTTTAATTTAATTATATCTTAAAAACTATAAATGAAAAAAACTCAATATTGTATGA
>CEUZ01202401.1_pt1 | contig 11154 bp, 10 predicted proteins | sample 361511 | NCBI WGS metagenome assembly CEUZ01 (sample SAMEA2622822, study PRJEB7988) | marine metagenome | biome: marine biome (ENVO:00000447); feature: surface water layer (ENVO:00002042); material: "saline water (ENVO:00002010), including plankton (ENVO:xxxxxxxx)" | depth 5 m
CAAACGGGTGTGAAATCAGCTGGATGAGAGAATAATACCGTCCAAGAATCTCCAGCCCATTCATAAAAATTAATCTGCCCAATAGATGAGTTCTGCTCAAAATCCGGTACCACATCGCCAAGGTGTAGAGTCATGACAACCTCCATATGATAGATGAATGACTTATTAAATATAATCTGACTAGCTCAAGGGTTCAACCCGTTATTATAGATTCCCTAAATTTCTATACAATACTTATGCACCTACAAATAATACCCCTAAATCATATAAAGTCACATTAATTTATTGTGAGTAGCATTTTTAGGAGATTTAGGACCTAAGATAGTCAATAAATTATTATTTGCTAAATATATTTAGGGGAACAAGCTATATATCTATTTTCTAAATTATATTTAGTATCATAACTATGAATAAAACAGTATCTAGCAAGCATAGATTCCATTGACATAAATCCTATGCTTTGCTACGCTAATACAATAGGTTATTAGGATGTAAAATACAAAATGTACAGAGCACTAACATAACTAAATATTTCATAAATTATCAATAATATCAGCTATAAATGCGGGATGAATACATGCAGTATAGAGGTTAAATCTCCTTCCCAAACATAAATTAGTAATAATACTTACTCTCGATTATTTATACAGGAGAAGAAAATTATGACACCAGGTGAAGTTATTGTAGGTGAAGGCAATATTGTATGTAATGCCAACCGCAAGACTGTGAAAGTAAAAGCTACAAATACAGGAGACCGACCAGTTCAAATTGGATCTCATTTTCATTTCTTTGAAGTAAACAGAGCAATTAGCTTTAACCGGGAAGATGCAATTGGCATGCGTTTAAATATTCCAGCAAGTACAGCTGTACGCTTTGAACCAGGTGAAGAAAAGGAAGTGGAACTTGTTGAAATTGGTGGAGCTCGAGCTGCCTTTGGTCATAATGACCTTGTAAATGGTAGCACAACAGAAGATGCTAATAAAAAAGAAGCTATGCAGCTTCTAAGAAGCAAAAACTTTAAGGATAAATAATTATGAGCCTAACAATCAGTAAAAAGAATTATGCTAATTTATTTGGGCCTACTACAGGTGACAAGGTACGATTAGGGGATACAGATCTATTTATTGAAATTGAAAAAGATCATAATACTTATGGTGATGAATCAAAATTTGGTGGTGGGAAAAGTATTCGTGATGGTATGGGTCAATCTTCTACTGCAACAAGAGAGGAAGGTGTTTTAGATCTAGTTATTACTGGTGCGATTATAATTGACCACTGGGGGATTGAAAAAGCTGATATTGGCATAAAAGATGGGAATATTGTTGGTATTGGCAAAGCTGGAAATCCAGATATGATGGATAATGTGTCTCCTAATATGATAATTGGGGCTTCTACCGAGGTACACGGAGCATATGGACTCATAGCTACGGCAGGTGGAATGGATGCACATATTCATTTTATTAGCTCTACACTAATTGAGACTGCCTTATACAGTGGCATAACAACTATGATAGGTGGTGGTACTGGCCCTGCTGATGGGACTAATGCAACGACTGTCACTCCTGGGAAATGGAACATCCAGAAAATGCTAGAAGCATCTGAAGCCTTCCCTATGAATCTAGGATATTTTGGAAAAGGAAATTGTTCTACTGAAGCTCCTTTAGTAGAACAGGTTGAAGCAGGCGCATGCGGCCTTAAGATTCATGAAGATTGGGGATCAACACCTGCTGTTATTAATGCTTGTTTAGATACCGCGGACAAAATGGATGTTCAGGTTGCTATACATACTGATACTTTAAACGAAGCTGGATTTGTTGAAGATACTGTAGCAGCAATTAATGGCCGAGTGATACATACATTCCATACAGAAGGAGCTGGTGGAGGACATGCGCCAGATATAATAAAAGTTGCAATGTATCCGAATGTTTTACCTTCTTCTACAAACCCAACTCGCCCATATACTGTAAATACATTTGATGAGCATATGGATATGCTCATGGTATGTCACCATCTAAGTAGAAATATACCTGAAGATGTATCTTTTGCTGATTCTCGTATTCGTCCAGAGACAATGGGAGCAGAGGATATACTCCATGATCAAGGTATCTTTAGTATGATGTCATCAGATTCTCAAGCAATGGGCCGTGTAGGGGAAGTAATTTGTCGTACATGGCAGACAGCCGATAAAATGAAAAAACAATTTGGGCCGCTGGATGAAGATAAAAATAATGGTAATGATAATTTCCGTGTTAAGCGGTATATTGCAAAATATACTATTAATCCAGCAATATCTCACGGTATTGGGCAATACATTGGATCAATTGAAGTTGGTAAAATGGCTGATATTGTTTTATGGAATCCAACAATGTTTGGTGTCAAACCAGAGCTTATCATTAAGGGTGGAATGATAATAGCAAGTAAAATGGGGGATGCTAACGCATCTATACCAACACCTCAGCCAGTGATTTACCGGAAAATGTTTGGTGCTTATGGGGGCGCTTTATTTAAGACATGCGCAACTTTTGTTTCTAAAGCCTCAATAGAAAAAGGAATTGTGGCAGAATATGGACTACAGAAAAAAATATTGCCGGTTTCTGGCTGTAGAGATATTGGAAAAAAAGACCTTATACACAATGATAAAACTCCTGAGATTGCTGTAAACCCAGAGAATCATGAAGTTAAGGTTGATGGTGAAGTAATATCAAGTGAACCAGCAGAAGAAATATCATTAGCACAAAGGTATTTCTTATTTTAATAAATCTATAAATTTTATACTTTTAATATTGGTGATAATATGCATTTAACGCCTCGTGAAATTGAAAAATTAATGCTGCATAGTGCAGGAGAATTGGCAAAAAAAAGAAAAGCAAGGGGAGTAAAACTAAATCACCCTGAATCTATTGCTTTGATTTGTAGTGAATTAATGGAAGCTGCACGTGACGGAAAAACTGTTGCACAATTAATGCAATTAGGTGCCACGTTCCTAAAAAAAGAAGATGTTATGGAAGGCGTATCAGAAATGATACATGATATACAAATAGAAGCTACCTTCCCAGATGGAACAAAATTAGTTACAGTACACGACCCAATTCGATAATATTAATAATTAAAAATAGTATCTTTTGATTAATTTAGTATCTTCGAGAAGATGAATTGTAGCAATACAGAGACTGTGATACTAGTTATTGCTACAATTTTAAGTATGTGTACATAAATTTTAATAAAAATACCATGAAATAATATTATTAGCCTGAGGGCTATAACTAGAAACACAACCTACCTCCTTCTTGATTTTTCGTACATTGTACACAAACTCACTATTTCAAATTCTGAGGATTCTCGGAATAAACTTTTAGCAAATAGAATAAATAAGTCATATTTTCGATATAAAGTAATTATTTATTGCGCATATAATATTATTCTAGAATAAGATTATTATGATTATAAAACAAATACTTGGAAATAAATCTAATATGGATTTAACTAACCTAGAAATAGATTATCTAGAGTTAGAGTGGTTCGAAACATCCAAACGGATCCAAAGTAGAACTACTGTAAATGGAATACCAGTCTCTATAAAATTCCTACGAGAAGGCCAATATTTATCTCAAGGAGACATCTTATTTAGAGACGATAAAAAAGCTATCATGATCAATATCAGAGAATGTGAGGTAATAGTAGTAAATCCTACATCTCTGCTAGAAATGGGTACAGTATGTTATGAGATTGGAAATAAACATGCCCCTCTATTTATTCAAAATAACCAAATATTAATTCCCTTTGAAGAACCTTTATTTAAATGGCTTACTGCTAGCGGATATCACCCTCTAAAAGAAACTAGACAATTAAATAATATGCTTAGATCAACACAAGCTTCACATTCTCATTCTCATCAACATAGGAATGATTACAAACAACCAATATTTAATAAAATTATAAACTTAGCCTCAAAGTACTCAAATGAAAAATAATTTTATTGGAAGCCTATTACATTTATCTGACCCAACACTACCAATTGGCGGTTTCTCACATTCTCATGGACTAGAAACTTACGTACAGCTAAATATCGTACATGATATAGCAACAGCTGAATCATTTATTATTGAAAATTTGAAATCAAATATTAAATATAATGATGCTTCCTTTGTACGTCTAGCTTATGAAGCTGCCGCAAGCAATGATCTAAATGAAATAATTTTATTAGATCAAGAATGTACAGCACTGAAAAGCGCTAAGGAAATTAGGTTGGCAAGCCAAAAATTAGGGATAAGGTTAATTAAAATATTTAAGAGATATAAAGAATATAAATTAATAGAGAGATATGAAGCTGCAATTGCAAAAAATCAAGCTTCCGGGCATTATTGCGTCTCCTTTGGTATTTATGGCTTTCTACTTGGAATACCGATAGAAGAAACATTATATGCTTACTATTACAATACAGCTATAGGACTGGTTACTAATAGTGTAAAGCTAGTTCCATTAGGACAATTAGATGGACAGGATATTATGTTCCGCCTTCAGAATTTGTTAGAAAAACTTGTATCAGAAACTTTAATTATAGATAAATCTCTAGTGGGCATGTTGGATACAGGACTAGATATACGTTGTATGCAACATGAGAAATTATATTCACGCCTATACATGTCTTAAATTTCATTATGAAAATTGGAGTAATAGAAAATGACAGAAAATAAGAATCGAACATACATCAAAATTGGCATAGCTGGGCCTGTAGGCTCAGGTAAAACAGCCCTCATAGAAAGGCTAACGCGCAAGCTACAAGATAAATACAGCATTGGTGTCATTACTAACGACATATATACGAAAGAAGATGCAGAATTTCTAACAAAAAACAGCATTATGCCTAAAGAAAGAATAATTGGAGTAGAAACAGGAGGTTGCCCCCATACTGCTATCAGAGAAGATGCAAGCATGAACCTTGAAGCTATTGATGAAATAGCCAATCGTTATTCTGATGTAGAGATTGTGTTGATTGAAAGTGGAGGTGATAATCTTTCTGCAACATTTAGTCCAGATTTAGCAGATGTAACAATTTTTGTGATTGATGTTTCAGGGGGAGAAAAAATACCGAGAAAAGGAGGCCCTGGCATTATAAGATCAGATTTACTTGTAATCAACAAAATTGATTTGGCACCTTATGTTGGTGCAAATCTGGAAATTATGGAATCAGATGCCAAAAGAATGCGTAATGGTAGCCCCTTTGTGTTTACTAATCTAGTTACTAATGATGGTTTAGAAAATGTTATTAGATGGATCAAAAAATATGCTCTTCTAGAAGATAAAGCAGAAGAACCGAATTTATTAAGGTAAGAATTATTTTGAAGCACCCTATTCAATCTCTTGTTAAAATTTTAATAGCAATTTCTTTATAATATATTAGATATAGGCGTTGTATTAATTATCTTTGATTGATAATTAATACAATCTCTTCAAAGATAATATTGATACCTAAAATCTATACCCATCTCGTAATTCGATAATTTTTTAAAATTTCTGTCCCTAGTTTCTAAATATTCTTGCTCTACCTGCTATCTCTCATTCTTACACTAATTAAATAAAAATATATCTATAAAATCTATATTTATATTCTAGTAACTAAAAATATTAGAGAAATAAATTTATATAGAAACAAGAAAAAAAAAACCGAAACCTATTAGGTTTCGGTTTTTTTAAGAAGGGTAGAAAATTTTTGTTATATTTGTAGTTGGAAAGCAACCACGAATTTATCAATCTTAGCACCCGTTGCACCTGAAGCGTAGTTTAAGCCTTTGGTGTAAAGATCACCATGTTGATAGTAACCTGATATACGAGCATTATGACCATCTATCACGTAATTAACACCGCCTTCTATTTCTTCACGCTTTGAGCTATTATCTGGCTGGATACTAGTAAACCTACCGTAAGGCTGGAAGCGTCCTATCCCGACTTTATGTGGAATCAGATATAAACCATACATTGTCCATGACTGACCTCTGAAAACACACATACAGTTACCATCTGTATTTGCTGCATCAGCATATTCTGCCCAGAATCTTTTATATTCTGCATTGAATGTAATCACACCCATATTATTATCAAGTGGTTTTTCAAATAAAAGATCAGTTACAAGACCAGTAAAGTCTGCTCTATTACCGAATGAACCGGCACCATCTTTCTGATGATTAACACCAACTGCTATTGCTAAGATATCACCTGCACCACCATAATAAGTTCCGCTTGTATAGTAACCTGGATTTTTCTCAGGATTTAAGAAGTTATAAGTAAGACGACCGGTATAACTTGCAGCATTTGATTGATTAGGCCCTTTTCCTGATGTTGACCTTGTTCCGTTAAATACACCAACTGAGTATTGTAACGTTCCTGTCCCCATACCCATTGGCTGTGGCACATCTAAATCACCAAAGAACACAATACCATCATCACGACCATACATACCACCACCAGCATTATTACCTATACTGCTATTACCATAGTTACCACTATAATCTTGTGGGAAAAAAGGTGTCTTAAATCCATCAAAAGTTGCATGGTAATATGGACCATTTAACTCACCACGTTCAGTATTGGCAAGTGTACGACCAGCCCACAGGTTGATATATCGATTAAACTCAAACTTAGCAATTATATCGAGAATTCCTATCCCAGAATTATCACCAAATCCACCAAGCCCTTGACCGCCACCACCATCATATGTTTTTGAGCAAGCAAAACATTCTGTGTTGAAGGTGAATTTAACATATTTATGAATTTGCCCGTCTATGTATATACGAGCGTTATTGATACCAAATCCAGCACTGTAATCTGTTCCATCAGCAGATGCATCCTGTGCAGCAGTAAAACCACCACGGAAACCCATTCCTATACTGATCCACTTAGTATCATCAATTGTTATTTTTCCGCCAGCATATGCGCTTGGCAATGTGGTTGCCATGCCCGCAACTATTGCGACCGCAACTCCTGTATGTAATAAATTTCTCCTAATTTGATCAAACTTCATGGTGAAGCCTCCCTATGAGTAATAAAAACAAATTAAACTCGCTACCCTTCATTTGAAACTTTTAACTACATACCTCTCCTCAAAATTATAAGGATTAGAGGAATTGTGCCTAAGATATTCATATATAGCAAGGATAATTTTAAAATTTTTCAAGTAAATCTTTTAAAAGTGTTGCATTTCTACAACATTTAATCGTGAAGCCCCTATTTTAATACAATGTAGCCTATAGATATAAAATTAAACTTTAAACTTGCCTCGAGAATCTTTTAGTGTTGTAGTTCGATTAAACACCGCCCTGCCTGGCCTCATATCTTTCTTATCAGCCACAAAATAACCATTACGTTCAAATTGAAAGGATTCCTCTGGCTGCGCTTTATCTAAAAAAGGCTCTATATAAGCAGATATAATCTTTTTAGAGTTCATATTTAAAAGTCTTTTATAGTTCCTGCTACTTATATCTGGACGAGCATCCAAAAATAAATGATCAAATAGTCTTACTTCACTCTTTAGCGCATATTTAGATGAAAGCCAATGAATATTTCCTTTAACTCTACGTGCTTTAGATCCAGCTGTTCCACTTTTGCTACTAGGATCATAGCTACAATGGATCTCTTCAATCTCATTATTAGCATTTTTAATTACTTTTTCACATTTTATAATATAAGCATAACGCAGACGTACCTCTATTCCAGGTGCAAGTCGAAAATAACCTTTTGATGGAATCTCCATAAAATCATCTCGTTCTATATAAATTGTTTTAGTCAGCAGTAGAGTACGGTTTCCTTTCTCTGGTTTTTGTGGATGATTAGGAACAAGACATTCCTCCTCATAATGATCTGGATAATTAACTATAACTAGTTTTAGTGGGTTCAAAACAGCAATACGACGTTGCGCTCGCACATTTAGATCTTCTCGTAAACAATTTTCAAGCACATCTATACCAATCCATGAATCCGACTTACTAACGCCAATGCGCTCAGAAAACAAACGAATCGAAAAAGGTGTATAACCACGCCGGCGTAATCCAGCTAGCGTAGGCAATCTGGGATCATCCCAACCCTCTACAAATCCTCCCTCCACTAATTCTATCAAGATACGTTTACTCATCACAGTATGAGTAAGATTCAACCTAGCAAATTCAATTTGCTGCGGATGGCATGAAATTTTGTCCTTTAATTGCGTTAAAATCCAATCATAAAGAGGACGATGATCTTCAAATTCTAATGTACAAACTGAATGAGTAATATTTTCTATAGCATCAGAAATGCAATGAGTATAATCGTACATTGGATAAATACACCACTCATCTCCAGTACGATGATGATCAGCCCGACGAATACGATAAATAATAGGATCACGCAAATTCATGTTTGGAGATGCCATATCGATCTTTGCTCGTAATACATGAGCACCATCAGAAAATTCTCCAGCCTTCATACGACGAAACAGATCCAAATTCTCATCAATTGAGCGCCCTCGATAAGGACTGTTAGTTCCTGCTCTGGTCAGAGTTCCCCGTAAAGTACGAATTTCCTCACCAGATAAGCTGTCTACATAAGCCTTACCCTGATTGATAAGGTACACTGAAAACTGGTAAAGCTTGTCAAAATAATCAGAAGAATAGTGCAAATTCTCTCCCCATTCAAAACCAAGCCATCGAACGGAATCACATATAGAATCTACATACTCCTTTCCTTCTTTTTCTGGATTAGTATCATCAAAACGTAGATGACATACTCCCTGATATTCAGAGGCAAGACCAAAATTTAAACATATGCTCTTAGCATGTCCAATATGTAAATAGCCATTTGGCTCTGGTGGAAAACGAGTCTCTACACGCCCTCCCCATTTCCCAATACGAATATCTTCGTTAATAATATTACGAATGAAATTAGAAACAGGCTCAGCATGTAAAGTAGCAGTTGGTATATCTTTATTCGTAATTTTCAAATGAACCCCTCAGAATATGATGCGCTGCACCAGACCAATCGGAATATATTATAGTGTAGATAAAATAATATAGCTTACTAGGACATATTTTTACACGGAATATATGAAACATGACCTATCTTTCACATAAATAAAGTAGCTCGCTAAACTATTACAATTATGAAACCACTAACCTTCTCTATTTTACGCTTATTAAATGATGGAAAATTTCACTCTGGTGTAACTATGGCTCAGCATCTTAATGTTTCTCGTACTAGCGTATCTAATGCATTACGTAGATTAGAAGAAAAGGGGGTAGTAGTCCATAGAATCCATGGCCGAGGTTACCGCTTACCTAATCCAGTGCAATGGCTTGATAAAAATAAGATTATTAGATATTTTTCTACTAAAAAAGAAAAACTTCATATTGAGATATTAGACACCACTCAATCAACTAATACCGAATTAATAAAAAAGGCTACAACGAAAGAATATTCTGACAATAAAACTGATATTATCCACGTAATTGCTACGGAGCTTCAAACTAACGGACGAGGCAGACGAGGCCAAATTTGGTATTCTGGCCTAGGTGATAGCCTTACTTTTTCTTTGTTATGGAATTTTCAAAAAGGAGCTGGCATCTTATCGGGTTTAAGTTTAGCTATTGGAATAGCCATAATACGTTCATTAAAATTATCAGGAATAAAAAATATAGCCCTTAAATGGCCGAACGATATAATGCATCAGCATCACAAAATTGCAGGAATTTTAATTGAATTACGAGGAGATTCTTTAGGGCCTACTTTAGCTATAATCGGCATAGGCATCAATCTGAAGCTCTCAGACAACATAAAAAAAAATATAGATCAGGATTCAACAGATCTCTTCTCTATTAGTGGCAAGACTTTAGACAGAAACAAACTAATGGCAAACTTATTAAGTGAGCTTACAATAATACTAAAAGAATTCACACAGCATGGATTCAAACCTTTTAAAAATGAATGGATACAATATCATGAACTTGAAAATGAACAAGTTACACTATATTTACCGGATAACTCAGTACAAAAGGGCACGGTACAAGGTATTACAAACAATGGCTCACTAATACTTAAAACTGTAGACGGCATGCGTTACTTCAATGGAGGTAATATCAAGTTACGTAGGGTGACATAATATGGCTTATTTAATGGCAGTAGATTCAGGCAACACACATGTTAAATGGGGAATTCATGATGGCAATACCTGGATAAAGCAAGGACGTTCTAATCTTAATCAAGACCTACTGCTCCAACAAGAATGGAAGAATTTACCAAGACCACATAAAATTATAGTTTCTAATGTCACTGACATAGAGGCAAAAAACAAATTATCTAAACTTCTTTCCTACTGGGAAATAAAACCTAATTGGGTAACAGCCCGTACATATCAATGTGGTGTTAAAAACCACTATATTGACCCGCCTTTATTAGGCAGTGATCGATGGGCTGCATTAATTGCAGCATGGAATTATCAACAGAGAGGTTGTTTAGTCATTGATGTAGGTACAGCTATGACTGTCGATACGTTATCTGATACCGGTGAGTTTCTTGGTGGCATTATTGTCCCTGGTTTTAAACTAATGAAGAAAGCATTAACAGCTAATATCATTTCACTACAAAATCAGGAAGGAAAATTTTCTAATTTCCCAAATAATACTGCAGATGCTATACATAGTGGTACAGTTCACGCTTTAGCTGGCACAGTAAAATGTATGTCTGAGTTACTTTCTATTACTTTAGGTCATATACCTAAGTGCATTATAAGTGGAGGGTCATCTCAACAGCTATTGTCTAAACTTAATATGGATGCTAGCGTGGTTGATAATTTAATATTAGAAGGCTTGGTACTTATTGCAAAAGAGGATTCAGAAATTATTTGATATATTCGAACAGTTTATGTTTTGAGCATCTGGTATTAAAGTCTTTTTCTAAACCTGTCAACATTACATTGGAATCTAATGTCTGCCTTTGAGAACGCCACTTTTTATACAACTATCAATCATCTACAGGACCTACCTACACCTAATGGGATCGAAATTGCTTTTGTTGGCCGCTCAAATGCCGGAAAATCAAGCGCTATCAATACACTTATACGGCGTGATCGCCTAGCTTATGTCAGTAAAACGCCTGGCCGTACCCAATATATCAATTTTTTTAAACTTGGAG
>CEUZ01186145.1_pt1 | contig 11152 bp, 9 predicted proteins | sample 361511 | NCBI WGS metagenome assembly CEUZ01 (sample SAMEA2622822, study PRJEB7988) | marine metagenome | biome: marine biome (ENVO:00000447); feature: surface water layer (ENVO:00002042); material: "saline water (ENVO:00002010), including plankton (ENVO:xxxxxxxx)" | depth 5 m
TTGAAAAAATTCCTAATGTAGGATTTGGAGAAGTAATTAATGATAGATTAAAAAGAGCTTCTAATTTCAAATGACAAATTTAGTCGAGGTTAAAAATTTAAAAAAAAACTATTCCTCTAAAGAGGCGGTTAAGAATATCTCTTTTAGTATTAAAGAGAATGAAATTTTGGGACTATTAGGGCCTAATGGATCTGGAAAAACTACAACAATCGGAATGCTTTTAGGCCTTTTAAAGCCTACTTCTGGAGAAATAACAATAGATAATATGTTTTTTGAAAAGAATCGAATAGAGATTTTAAGTAAAATTAATTTTATATCTCCTTATATAGAATTACCAAAAAAACTAACGGTAAAACAAAATTTAATTGTTTACGGTAAATTATATAATATTAAAAATTTACAAGATAGAATTGAATATTTAACTGAAAAGTTAAGACTTAAGGACCTATTAAATAGAATTACAGGTGAACTTTCGTCAGGTCAAAAAAATAGGGCAAGTTTAGCTAAAGCGTTAATAAACAAACCAAAAGTATTATTTCTTGATGAACCAACTGCATCTTTAGATCCTGAAATAGGTGACTTTGTAAGAAGTTTTTTAGAAAATTATAAGCAAGAAAATAAAATTTCAATTTTATTAGCATCTCATAATATGAGTGAAGTTAGCAGATTGTGTAAATCGGTACTAATGATGAAAAATGGTATTATTATTGATGAAGGCACTCCAGAATTTCTGATTGATAAACATGGACGTAAAAATTTAGAAGAAGTTTTTCTTAAACTATCAAGGGGTAATAATGAATCTAATTAGAATATACGGTCTTTTCTTAAGACATTTTTATTTAATTACCAGATCATTTCCAAGAGTTTTAGATTTAATCTATTGGCCTACAATTCAAATAACTTTATGGGGATTTATTTCTAATTTTTTTGCAACATATAGTACATATTATAATAATGCGGTTGGAATAATTTTAACATGTGCAATTCTTTATGATTTTTTGTTCAGAACAAGCATTGGATTTAATATGCTTTTCTTAGAGGAAATATGGAGTAGAAATTTTACAAATTTATTTATTTCACCAATGAGGATAAGTGAAATAATTACATCTCTTGTTGGAACTGCTTTAATTAGGGCTTTGATTGGTTTAGTGCCTGCAATATTACTGACTTCACCATTATTTGGAATTTCAATACTTAATCTAGGCATAAATTTGTTTTTTCTTTTTTTAAGTTTATATATTTTTGGAATTACTTTAGGTATATTAGTATCTGCGGGTCTATTGAGATTTGGACCATCCTTTGAAAATATTGCTTGGTCTACAATGTTTCTTATAGCTCCTTTTGGTTGTATATATTACCCTGTTGATATTTTACCAAATGTTTTTCAAAAAATTGCATACAGTATGCCGCTGGTTTATGTCTTTGAAGAGGCTAGAAGAATACTTGTTGATCAAACAGTAGATGTAAGCAACATTTATTTCGCATTTATTCTTAACATTGTTTATCTTGCAGTTGCAATAAGCTTGTTTTATTACTCCTTCAATCAAGCTAGAAAAAAGGGTACATTAATAAATATAGGAGAATAATGGTGCGCCCGCAAGGAGTCGAACCCTGAACCTCCAGAGCCGAAATCTGGCGCTCTATCCAGTTGAGCTACGAGCGCATTATGTATTAATATTATAATATATGAAAAATATCATTAATTTTATTGTTGAGGAAAATTCACATAAAAAAAGGATTGATATATTCATTTTTAATAAATGTACCCAACTTAGCCGGACTAGAGTCAAAAATTTGATTTTAGATAAAAGACTTAAAATTAATGGAGAAGTTAATCATGTACCTTCAAAAAAAATAAATAAAGGAGACAATATTTCTTTAGAAATACCCGAGCCAAAAAAAACATCATTAATTCCATTCAATTTTAAATTAGAAATTATTTATGAGGATGACGATTTAATTATAATTAATAAGCCTGCTGGTATATCTATGCATCCAGGTCCAGGCAACTATGATAATACAGTTGTTAATGCTTTAATGAATAATGATAAAATAAAATTATCAAGTATAGGCGATAAACTTAGACCTGGGATAATTCATAGAATAGATAAAGATACGTCAGGACTGGTTGTAATAGCTAAAAATAATTTAAGTCATGAAAATATTTCAAAACAATTCAGTGACCATTCTATTGATAGAGTTTATAATGCGCTTGTGTGGGGTAAATTAAGACCGCAATCTGGAATAATAAGGACTCTAATTACAAGAAGTTCTAAAAATAGACAACTTATGGATATTAGTTTTACAAAAGGAAAGCGGGCTATAACTAATTACAAAACTATTAAAGTTTTTGAAGGTAAAAATGTCCCGACGCTTAGCTTAGTTGAATGTAAGCTTGAAACGGGTAGGACGCATCAAATTAGAGTACATATGAGTTTCAAAGGTAATCAAATAGTTGGAGATAAAAAATATAAAAAAAAATATAAAAAATTAAAAAACGTAAATGACGAAATAAATGATAATTTAATTAAATTAGATAGACAATTTTTACATGCTAAAATACTAGGATTTAATCATCCTAAATCCGGAAAAAAACTTTTTTTTGAGTCGAATTTGCCTGAAGATTTAAAGAAAATAATCAATGTGCTTGAAAAATCTAGATAATTAAGTGTTGTAAAAAATAAATTGTTTATTAAATAAACATTTAAATAATTATGAGTAGTACAAAAACATATAATTTACCGATCCTTTCAAATGAGGGTGGATTAGGAGCATATCTTGCTCAAATTAAAAAATTTCCGATGCTAGATGCGGAGGAAGAATACATGTTGGCTAAAAATTGGAAAAACACAGGTAATGTTAAATCTGCTGAAAAATTAGTTACTAGTCATCTAAGATTAGTTGCTAAAATTGCTATGGGATATAAAGGTTATGGATTGCCATTAAATGAGATGATCTCAGAAGGTAACGTGGGATTAATGCAAGCAGTTAAAAAATTTGAACCGGATAAAGGATTTAGATTAGCAACTTATGCGATGTGGTGGATTAAAGCTGCGATACAAGAATATATCCTACGTTCTTGGAGTTTAGTTAAAATTGGTACTACAACTGCTCAGAAAAAATTATTTTTTAATTTGAAAAAAATTAAAAGTCAAATTGCTCCTGATACAGAAGGAGACTTGCGGAATGAAGATGTGAAAAATATTGCAGAAAGATTAGATGTAAGTGAGAACGAAGTTGTTTCAATGAATAGACGTTTGGCTGGAAAAGAACACTCTTTAAACGCTCCGATTGGAGAGGATGGTGATGAATGGCAAGATTGGGTAATTGATCAAAGTATGGATCAAGAATTAAAGATTGCTCAACAGGAAGAGATGGAACAACGAAAAGATTTATTATCTGACTCAATTAAAATTTTAAATGACCGAGAAAAAGAAATTTTATATTCTCGAAGACTGAATGATAATCCTAGCACTTTGGAAGAGTTGAGTAAAAAATTCAAAATTAGTAGAGAAAGAATTAGACAAATTGAGAATAAAGCATTCGAAAAATTACAAAAGCATATGCTAAACTCTGCAAAATCTAAAAATTTATTACCAGCTAATTAAACGTCAAAAGGATCTTCTATAAGTATTGTATCTTTTCTTTCAGGACTTGTAGATATCACAGATACTTTTGCTTCAACGAATTCCTCAATAAATTTTATATACTGTTGGGCTTCCTTTGGTAAATCAGAAAATTTTTTAATCCCACACGTTGAAGAGTTCCAGCCTTTAAAGGATTTATATATTGGCTTAACTTTAAATTGCTGTTCAGAAGATGCTGGTAAGTAATCTATTTTTTCTCCATCTAAATTATAGGCAATGCAAACATTTATCTCTTTAAATTCATCTAAAACGTCTAATTTAGTTAAAGCGATTCCATTAATTCCTGAAGTTTTAATTGTTTGTTTTACAAGTACACCATCGAACCAGCCACATCTTCTTTTTCTACTTGTGACTGTTCCAAATTCTTTTCCCCTTACTCCAAGTTTTTCCCCATTTTCATTTTTAAGTTCAGTTGGAAAAGGTCCTTCTCCAACTCTTGTTGTGTAAGCTTTTGTAATTCCTAATATATAATTAATAGTATTTATACCACATCCCGCACCTGTAGCTGCAGAAGATGCTACTGTATTGGATGATGTTACAAAAGGATATGTTCCATGATCTACATCTAGCAAAATACCTTGCGCACCTTCAAATAGTATTTTTTTATTTTTTTTTTTAAATTCATCAATTTTTTTCCAAATAGGTTTGCTATACTTTAAAATTTTTGGAGCAATTTTTATTAGATCTTTTTTTAGTTTTAGTTTACTATACTCCTTTACACCCATCCCTCTTCTTATAGAGTTATGATGCTCAAGAATAGTTGTTAGCTTAAGATTTAAATTTTGTTCAGATATCAAATCAATTACTCTTATTGATCTCCTTCCAGCTTTATCCTCATAAGCGGGACCTATCCCCCTTCTAGTTGTGCCTATTGTTAAATTTCTAGCACTATCTTCTCTAATAGAATCTAATTCCTTGTGAATTGGCAAAATTAAAGTCGCCGCCTCAGACAAAAATAAATTTTTCTCGCTTATATCAATGCCTTCTTTTTTAATTTCTTCAATTTCATCAATTAATGCCCATGGATCAACTACAACACCATTACCAATGATTGATATCTTATTTTTTCTTACTATTCCTGAAGGTAACAATCTTAGTTTATAAGTTTTTCCATCTATTACTAAAGTATGTCCTGCATTATGACCACCTTGGAACCTTACCACAACATCAGCTTCACTAGATAGCCAATCCACTATTTTTCCTTTTCCTTCATCTCCCCATTGTGATCCAACTACTGCTACATTTGTCATAAAAATTTTTTCTTTACATTAATTGAATTTAGGTGGTTGATTGGTCCATGTCCTTTACCATATTTTGGGGCGCTTTTTATTGCTTGGTTTACATATCTAATTGCTTTTTTACAAGATTTCTTTAACGATTTTCCACATGAGTAATAAGTAGCAATAGCTGAAGATAGTGTACAACCTGTTCCATGGGTATGTTTTGATTTTATTTTTTTATTTTTAAAAACAAAAATCTTATTTTTTTCTATAAGTATATCATGAGTAAATTTTGATTTTACGTGGCCCCCTTTAATCAAAACATTTTGTGCACCAATTTTAAGTATTTTTTTTCCTGCATCTATCATATCTTTTTTTGTACTAATTTTTTGATTTGCTAATAATTCTGCCTCGGGAATATTAGGTGTGATCAAGGAGACTTTTTTTATCAATTTTTCTTTCAAAATTTTTATTGCTCTTTTATTTATTAGCTTAGTTCCTCCTTTGGCAACCATTACTGGATCTAAAATAATTTTTTTAACTTTTATTTTATTTATGGATTTTAATACAGCATTTATTATGTTTGCGTTACTTAACATACCAATTTTTATAACATCAGGTTTAATATCTTTAGATGTAAACTCAATCTGTTTGGATATTTCTGCAGGAGAAATTGAAGATATCGAAATAACTCCAGTAGTATTTTGAGAGGTTATAGCTGTTATTGCCGTCATAGCATATGATCCTAAAGAACTAACTGTTTTTATATCTGCTTGTATACCTGCGCCCCCAGATGAATCTGAGCCAGCAATTATCAAAACTTTAGATTTTATTTTCAATTTAATTTATAGATTTTTTCACAAGACTAATACATCTTGTCATTAATTTTTTATCATTAGTTTCACACATTATTCTTATTTTAGGTTCAGTGCCTGAAGCTCTCACAAGAATTCTTCCGTTATTTTTTAAAATTTTTTTTGCGCTAAGTATTGATTTTTTACACTTCCTAGAATTTATTATTGATTTATCTTTGACAGAAATATTAAGAAGTTTTTGAGGTATTTGTTGAAAATTATTAAATAAATCACTGGCTTTTTTACCTTTCCTCATAGAATACAAAACTTCTAATGCAACAAGGATACCATCTCCCGTTGTAGCAAAATTGCCCAAAATAATATGGCCAGACTGTTCGCCTCCTAAATTACATTTATATTTTTTCATAGCTTCTTTGACATATCTATCTCCAACATTTGCTCGTATAAATTTAATTTTTTTTTCTTTAAACAATTTTTCCAGTCCATAATTTGACATTTGTGTACCAACAACTCCACCTTTTAAAATTTTTTTATTTTTCCAACGTAAAGCAATCATTGCTATAATTTGATCTCCATCAATTATTTTTCCTTTTTCATCACAAATTATAATTCTATCTCCATCTCCATCTAAAGAAATTCCAAGGTTAACTTTTTTCTTATTTGAAAAATATTTAATTTTTTCTGGGAAGGTTGATCCACATTTAGAATTTATATTTAAACCATTTGGAGATGTGCCAATTTTATAGACATTGGCTCCTAAAGATTTAAGTATTTTTGGCCCAGATTTATATCCAGCTCCGTTTGCACAATCTATTGCTATTTTAAGACCCTTTAAAGAAAAGTTTTTAGGAAAATTACTTTTTAATATATTGATATAGTCATCATTTGCATCTTCTAATCTTTTTACCCTTCCTAAAACATCGGGTCTGGTTAAGTGTTTTGAAATTTTTGTATCGATTAGTTTCTCTATTTTTGTTTCTATTTTGTCTGAAAGTTTCAATCCATCAGGGCCAAAAAGCTTAAGTCCATTGTCATAAAATGGATTATGTGATGCAGTAATCATAATCCCTAAATTCGCATTCATCTTTTTTGTTAACATTGCTAATCCATTTGTTGGTAAAGGACCAAGTGTATAAACGTGCATACCTGCTGAAGCTAAACCTGATACGAGCGCTGGTTCTAAAGTATAACCAGATAATCTGGTATCTTTAGCAATAATAGCTGTTTGTTTTTTTTTCTTCAAATTTCTAAAATATGTGCCTACAGCAAGACCAAATTTAAAAAACATATCACCATTTATTTTATTTTGGTTTACTGTTCCTCGAATGCCATCTGTTCCAAAATATCTTTTACTCATGTATTAAAAATAATTTTATTAAAAACTTTAACTGCTTGTCTAACCTCATTAACATCATGAACTCTTAAAATTTGTACTCCTTGTAATATTGCTTGAATACTAGATGAAATTGTGCCCCCAGTTCTATCTTTACTGTCGTTTTTACCCGCTATATCTTTTATAAATTTTTTTTTTGATATACCTAACATTACTGGAAATCCTAGCGAGTGAAAAATAGATATTTGATTTAATATAGTAATATTATGTTTCAAATTTTTACCAAAACCAATACCTGGATCTAAAATTATATTTCTATGATTGATTTTGTTTGCTTTTATAAAATCTAATTTCTTTTCAAAAAAATCATATATGTCTAAAACAACATTTTTATATTTAGGATTTTTTTGCATTGTTTTCGGATTTCCTTGCATATGATGCAGAATAAATGGAATTTTTGAATACTTTAAAACATTTATCATATTTTTGTCATAGTTGAGTCCAGACACATCGTTTAGTAAATCTACATTATATAGTAATGACTTTTTTAAAACGAAACTTTTTCGTGTATCTATAGAAACCATAATTTTATTTTTTTTTGCATATTTTATTTTAGACTCAATTCTATTCCATTCAACTTTGGTATCTACTGTATCTGAATTAGGTCGAGTTGACTCGCCACCAATATCAATAATCTCTGCACCTTCATTTTTTAATTTTTTAATTTGTGCGTTAGCGGACTTTGATTTTAAGAATTTTCCTCCATCTGAAAAACTATCAGGGGTAGCATTAAGTATACCCATTAACATTGGATGATATTTGAAATTTATTTTTTTTATTTTTTTTATTTTCGTAATTTTTTTTAAATCTAGTAATATTTTATTTCTCAATTTAAATGGAAGTTTTTTAATATTTTTGATTTTTATTAACGTCTTTTTTTTTCTTGTAATAATTTCAATTGAATCAAATGAAATTAATTTGTTCCCATTCAATGGAAGGCTTATTTTTTTTTTTACGTTTTCTCTTGAAATGTTACCGTAATAAAAATTACACGCACGTGTGTAATATTTTATCATCTAATTAATGAACTATTTTTGGTTTTAATCCAATGGATCCAAGAGCTGAATCTTTATTATCCTCATCTTTTGAAAGATCTTGTTTACTCTCAGGGTATTTATTTTTGGTAATAATATCCTCTATTTCATCGCCAGTTAATGTTTCGTAAGTTAACAAAGCCTTTGCTATTTTATGAAGATCATCAATTTTTTCTGATAATATTTTTTTTGCATGATTATATCCCTCATCAACTAGTTTTCTTATTTCTTTATCAATTTTTTGAGCTACAGCCTCAGAGACACTTTGGGTCTGAGTCACTGATCTTCCTAAGAAGACTTCTTCTTGATTTTCTCCATATTCAACTGGTCCCATTTCATCGCTCATTCCATATTTTGTAACCATTGCTCTAGCTAGTTGAGTAGCTTGGTTTATATCTGAGCCATTACCTCCACCTGCTCCCGTCGTTATATTGTCTTTACCAAAAATTAATTCTTCTGCTACTCTACCACCAAAACAGACCGCTAATCTTGCTTTAAGATATTTTATAGAATATCCGTGTTTATCTCTTTCAGGTAGGTTCATGACCATACCAAGAGCTCTTCCTCTAGGAATAATTGTTGCTTTATGAATCGGATCATAGTGAGGTAGCATATTGTAAGACACTAGCGCATGCCCGCCCTCGTGGTACGCGGTAAGTTTTTTTTCATCCTCAGTCATTACCATTGATCTTCTTTCAGCGCCCATCATTACTTTGTCTTTTGCATCTTCAAATTCTTGATAAGTTACAATTCTTTTATTTTTTCTTGCAGCTAATAAAGCGGCTTCATTAACTAGATTTGCAAGATCAGCGCCTGAAAATCCAGGGGTTCCCCTTGCAACTGTTCTTAAGTTAACATCTGGTGACATATTTATTTTTTTTGCATGAACTTTTAATATTTTTTCTCTTCCAATTATATCTGGATTAGAAACAACCACTTGCCTATCAAATCTACCAGGTCTCAAAAGTGCTGGATCAAGAACGTCTGGTCTGTTCGTTGCCGCGATAATGATCACTCCTTCATTTGTATCAAAACCATCCATTTCTACCAAAAGCTGATTTAAAGTTTGCTCCCTTTCATCATTGCCTCCTCCAAGACCTGCTCCTCTACTTCTTCCCACTGCATCAATCTCGTCAATAAAAATAATACATGGAGAGTGTTTTTTTCCTTGCTCGAACATATCTCTAACTCTTGATGCACCAACACCCACAAACATTTCTACAAAGTCAGATCCAGAAATTGTAAAAAAAGGAACACCCGCTTCGCCTGCTATAGCTCTTGCTAATAAAGTTTTACCTGTACCAGGTGGACCAACTAATAAACAACCTCTTGGAATTTTTCCACCAAGCCTACTAAATTTTCTTGGATCTTTTAAAAACTCAACTACTTCTTCTACTTCTTCTTTAGCTTCCTCAACTCCCGCAACATCTTTGAATGTAACTTTGCCTTTAAGTTCATTCATTAATTTTGCCTTAGATCTTCCAAATCCCATTGCACCACCCTTGCCTCCTTGCATTTGTCTCATAAAGAAAATCCAAACTGCAATTAGAAGAAGCATTGGAAACCATGATAGAAGTATACCGAAAAGAGATGGCATCTTTTCTTCTAGTGGAGAAGCTGAAATACTTACTCCTCTCTCAGATAATTTTTCAATTAAGTTTGGATCGTTTGGTACGTATGTGGAAAACTTTTTACCATTTGAGAAGACCCCATTGACATTATTTCCTTGTATCTCAACTTGAACTACACGACCATTTTCGACTTCTGATAAAAATTCAGAAAATATGATATTATTTTTTTGATTGAAAGATGCTTGAGGATTTTTAAACATGTTATATAGCCCAACCGTAAGAAGAACTATAATTGCCCACATTGCTAAATTTTTCAAATTCATATTAAATATATTAACTACTTAAGAATTATTATAAATTAAACAAGTGTCAATTGTGGCAAATTCAACTTTTTTTTGTTTTTTCTTGAGTTACCACCACTGAATTATGTATTTTTTCGAGAATAGCGCCACCTAATGTACCTTTATATCGGTCATTATTTTTTAACTCATTAATAAAATTAACCATTTTTTTTCCTCTAGGAGGATACATTTTTTCACTAATTTTTTTAATCAAAGTAGACAAAGATCTAAATACAACTTCATCTGGTTGTAAAAAAAAATTTGAACTAATTAAATATTTTTCTTTGTTAAAATAAACATTTTCTGAAATATTCCTATTCACCATTTCTTTAATTGCTCTATTCGTTGAAGAAAGATTATTCAATGTAAGTTTCAGTTTATGAAAATTTAATCCTTGTTTTTTCAAATTTAATATTAACTTTCTAAGTCTTACTCTTTCAAATTTATCCATTTGATTAGACGGATCTTCAATGTAAAAATTATAAATATTTTTTGACACATAAAGTAAATCTTGCTTACTAAGATTTAATAAAGGTCTAACTAAGGTAATTATATTCTCTTGAAAATAAAACTTTTTCTCTATTTCCATAAAAGATGAAAGACCCTCAGTGCCTGATCCTCTCAACAATCTACTGAAGAATGTCTCATAAATGTCATCTTCATGATGAGCTGTTAGAATAGTTTTAATATTATTTTTTTTACATTCATTGAATAAAAGCTCATATCTTTTTTTTCTTGCGATACTTTGTAAGTTTGAACTTGGTTTTTTACCTTTCCATTTTAAAATTTTCAAATTTATTTTTTTTGATTTAAGGCAATTTTTAACAAGTTTAGCCTCTTCAGCTGAATTCTTTCTTAGGTTATGATCTACTAAATAAAACTTTGGTTTAATATCGTTATTTTTTTTAGATTTAAAACAAGAAATTAAAAAACATAAAGCCAAACTATCTGGACCGCCCGAAACGGCTAGAGCAATATTATTTGAATAATTAATATTCCCAAATTCTTTTTCAAAAACTTTATAAACTTCAAAAATCCTTTTATCTTTAAGGATTTTCTTAAAGTTAAATTTTTTAACTATTTCCTTTTTTGCACTCAAACTTTTTTTCTTCATATTTTGCTTTTTGAAGA
>CEUZ01285274.1_pt1 | contig 11150 bp, 9 predicted proteins | sample 361511 | NCBI WGS metagenome assembly CEUZ01 (sample SAMEA2622822, study PRJEB7988) | marine metagenome | biome: marine biome (ENVO:00000447); feature: surface water layer (ENVO:00002042); material: "saline water (ENVO:00002010), including plankton (ENVO:xxxxxxxx)" | depth 5 m
AAGTAGATCGCCAGGATAATCGGAACAAGTATTGCCCCAACCGCTGCCAAGAGCGTCCATTTGCCTATACCCATCGCCTCTTTGTGACGATTCTTAGCAACGGTATCTCTGTTTCGATTGTATTCCGCTTGCTTCGTGTCGTACTTAACGCGATATTCCGCTTCCTTGGCCAAAAAGTCTCGAATGGTTTCAAGTTCATTCAAGGTATCCATTTGGATCTGATCCATCATCGCCTTGTGTTCTGTCTCTCGAGTTCTCGACTCCTCAATCGAACGCAGCGACTCTTCAATTCCAAGGGAAACCGATCCAGGCACTATTGTGGGAGCTTCAATTGGAAGTTCAAAGCTTGGTATATCGAAATCGGGCATTGGCGGGTTGGCGATTTTTTTCAAGACCTTCGCCGAACGAGCTAGCGGAGCCATCGCCTCTTCATACTGTTTTTGCTGCTCAGCAAGCGCTTTTCCAAATCCCATAGACGCCTTTTGAAGTGGCTCTGAAAATTTCGCCAACTTCGCCGCTAGGGACTGGTCAGGCTCAAGTCCCTTATTGATGCTTGCCATCTTTTCCGCCAAAGATGCAAGTTTCGGAAAAGTCTCTGTCTGTCCATTTTTATTCTCTTGAGCCCCATCAATTTTCTTCATACAGCCTCTCTAAAATCCGCTCGATTCTAGGGAATTTGGAGTAATTCGTCAAACGTCTCAATTCCCCTTTCTTTTTTACAGGCGGTACACAAATGCAAGAGTTGAAGGCTTTAATAACGTAGCAAAGACAATAAAAACGAGAAGTTATGGGTTTAGGTCTTTTTTAAAGGGTTTGATTGGTAGCACCCACCACGGATCGGGTAGAGTCAATAGAAATTGGCGTCCCCACGGGGATTTGAACCCCGGTTGCCGCCGTGAAAAGGCGGTGTCCTAGGCCTCTAGACGATAGGGACGCACACGTGAATGAAGAGACTGATTATCCGGATTTTAGCAGAAGATCAACCTCGAATTGAAGAGGAGAGTGAAAAAAAGTACCTTTTTTGATTTTTGATGTCTGTGGAGACTAAAAATTGACGATTTTAGTTCGATCAAGAGGGAGATTCATTGGTAGAATCGGGGGAGTGAGTAGGCGGTGTTGGCTTATGAATACTCTTAATGGGGGACTTATGAAAAAAATAGCTTTGGTGATGATTTTCTTCTCGCTTAGTGGTTTTGCCCGAGGAATGAGCGAAGATATGTATAAATTGGATGTCGGGGGAGGGATTGCCGCTCCTGCATATAATACTGCCGTTTTTCGAAACGCTGCGGGTTTGATTTATAACCAATCGGTGAAGTTAAATGTGAGTTCATATTGGGTGGATCGAAGTCAATTAGGGCAGCCTACTGTGGGTGCTGATATGATCTTTGGGAATGGTTTTTACGGGGTCGATATTGGTGGATTTTATGATGTAAATAGTGAAACCATGGGACTTCAGTATGGAGGAGCTTTTTATATTCCTGCAATGGAGTTCGCACTTGGGGTTTCAGGGAGATCTGTCTTTAGTTCGAATTTTAACGATTTAGATTTAGGGATGATGTTTTTACCTCATGGAGTCTTTAATATTGGGGTAACGGCTTATAGTTTAGTGTCAGGTGTGGATGCTTTGGGATTCGGTTTGGGGTTTAATCTCGGGCAGCATGTAAAGCTTACTTTAGATACAACGACAAATATGGATTTTGATCAGATTGCTTTAAAACCAGCCTTTCTTATTGGAAAAGGAATGTTTGGGTTTACCGTTGGATATGCGGTTTCAATCGTAGGTAGTACGATTCTTGCGATGAATCAGGGACCTTCAGTGGGGCTTTCTTTGGTTCCAACTCATGCATTTACATGGGGAATTTATTGGGATCAGTTATCTAATCTTGCAACGAATTTTAGTTTTAGGTTCTAGTTTGATGAAAGAAAAAAGCCCTCTAAAGAGGGCTTTTTTTTATCTTGTGATTTGTAAAATATCGACAGAAGACTCAGACTCAATGAGTTTTCCACTTTTCTGAGATCTAATTTTTTCCTGTCTTTGGTAGCATTTCGAAAATAAAGGATGTTCATGGTCGATGGTTTGACCGTCTTCCGTAATGCAATGCTGAGCAGGTTTGAGTTTTATTTTTAAACGTCTATTTTTTTCACTCACTTCTTTTAACGTAAGATCTTTATCTTGATAGTGTTCGGCTGCTCCACCTGAGGGGAAAATAAGAGCTCCTTCTTTGGACCACTGAGCTTCGTTTGTTTTTACAGAAGGGGTTTTGCGTCTTTGAAGTTCTACAGCTTGACTTGTAGAAATACTAAAAATCAGGGTAAGGAGTATTAATTTCATTTCCACTGCGATTTATCCAAAAGCACAGACAGTTTCAAGAGGAGAGGTCTTTATTTTGCTGAAATTGCCTCTGGGTGTCGTATGGTCTGTTTTTCTTCTTTTGAGTGCGTTATTTTATTGAGTAAATTACTGACTGATTTAAGCGATTCTGTGACTGCGTGAGCGTAATTTTGAGTACTGGCAGGAACTTGTAGGCGTGCCATTGTTTCCAAGCAAGGAAATTGTTTTTTTGATTTTCTTTTGTGATGATCTTGTATTAATGCATTGAGATGAGGGATGTGGTCTTCACGGTGGTTATCGTAGTAGTTTGGCATTGCAGTCACCATTGCATCTAAGATGGTGTTGTTACACGTTTGAACTGCGAGTCCAAAAAAGTGACTCATGAGAGCGTCTTCTCCACCTTGTTCTTGTTGAGTTCGTTTTTCGGCGATTTTATGAAGTCTAAAAATTTCTTCTTTGAGTTGAGGTGAGAGGAGCTCTACTTTTTCTTTGAAATGATAGGCTTTGGGATCACATGTTTTATAATATCCCTGAAGATGCCCATACTGTTGTCTCTTTTCAGGTACATCAGTATCAATATAAATAGAACAGAGTTTGGTCAGTAATTCTGGTCGATCTTTTTGATTTTTACAGACACGACTGAATTGATTTTTTCCATAAGAAATAACTTTCACTCCGGAGCAGCAACGATCTTCCCATTCTTGGCTAATAGCAAAAACATCTTTTCTAGGTGAGTTGCACTCATTTTTTTTTGCATGAACTGAAGAGATAAAAAGAAGGTGAGCAATGAGAGCAAATTGATATCGTTTCATGATGATCTTTCCTTTGAGTGAAGTTCCTATTCTCTTTTCGGCATTTTTTCTTTTAAACTTTAATTGAATTTTGACGGCCGAGTTGCCTCATTAAAGATGTTAGCGATATATGATCCTGTAACTTTATGAAAAGATTTTGAAAAACACAATGTCGCTGTGCAGCTGTAATCTACCTATGTCCCTTTAATTTACACCAGGACCTTCGATTTTTTATTGCAACGACCCACTCGTGATTGAGATTTCAACCCGTCGCTACTTGCTGGTAACCACTGTTTGATGAACAAATCAGTGAAGCCGTAATTTCTGCAAGTCAAGTTCAGATTCAGACGATTGATAATTGATTAAAGATTGTCGCAATCAATTATCTCGTTTTGAATTTTATTTTTGTGAAGTATTTAGAGATTTAATTTTTATTTTATCGGAATTCAGTATTTTCGATTGAAATCGACAGAGGATTTTGATGGAACCCGGAATCTGAAATATTCTGGGTTCCATTAAATAAAGAACCATTAGCGGGCATCCGTGGAAAAATTACCTTTTTCATCATAGGTTCCACAAAGCCCATTATCATGACAGTAAGACTGTGAAACTTCTTTGACTGAACTTGTTGATATTACACTTGGATCCTGAGAATGAGCGTCATCTTGAGGAACCAATACAGTTAATGCACTATGGAAAGCATCTTGAAGATCTCTTATGGTCAAGTCTTCGGTTTTTACGCTTCCCCATCCTCTACAGGTGACTTTGATTAAGTTCGAGTTTGATAGAAAGAGTTCGATTTTTGAGTGGCCATCATTACTTCTCACCAATTTGATCTCTTCGATTACGGCAATGTCACCTTTTAGAGAAGTTCCATTGTTTCTTTCGACGGAACAAAATGTAGTTCTTTTTGAAAATAGCCCCTCACTTTTTTCGACTGGTGGAGAATGTAAGCGAACGCTTTTCGATGTAATTTCCCCCTTTTGTCGAAAAACCGCTAGAGCTTGGTTTTTTTCTGGATTCTTAATCCATAATTTTAGGCCCTGTTTATGGTCGACAAGTTTTTCATCCAGGGGTTCGGCAAGTGAAGGCAAGCCAATGGTGAAAATTAATCCTACTGTAAAAAACTTAAACACTTTTAACATAAAAATTCCTTTATTATTGAATATTTAATTCGACTTCTTTTCAAAAAAGCAAAATTTAGGCCATGTAGGTTGGTTTGCTAGGAAATGAATCACTAACGAGTGTTTTTAAAGTTGGTTTCATTTGTTATCTTGGGGTTTTACGTAAATAGATATTTCGGAGAGTGCAAGATATTGAAATAATTGAATTTAAAAAAAGCGTATGTTTTGCGTAACAACTAGTTGACTTACGCAAAACATACGCTAAATTAGTTCAAAGAGAGAGGTTTTTAAATGGCACCTGCACTGACACCAAAACAAAAAGATGTTCTTCAGTTTATACAGAAATTTGATCAGGAGAATGGTTATGCACCTTCTCAAGCAGAAATTGCAAAGCACTTTGGTTTTAAATCATTAGGAACTGTCCAGAATTATCTCGTTCGTCTTGAGCGTCATGGTTTTTTAAAAAAGACCTTAAATGCTCGTAGAGGAATGGAGGTGGTTGATCCACGACCCACACCGACATCCACTGCCGAAGCAGTTCCTTTACCTTTGGTTGGAAGAGTCGCAGCTGGATATCCGATAGAGGCTGTTGAAGTTGCTGATACGATTGATGTTCCTGCGACTCTTTTAAAGAAAAAAGGTGAACATTTTGTTTTGAAAGTCGCAGGAGATTCTATGATTGAAGATGGAATTTTAGATGGTGATTTTGTTGTGATTAAAAAACAAGAAGAAGCGAAAAATGGAGAAACGATTGTTGCTTTAATAAATAACGAAGCAACGATTAAACGTTACCAAAATAAAGATTCAAAAATTCGTCTATTACCTGCAAATTCTCAATACGAACCTATTGTAATTGATCAAATGCGAGATCCATTGCATTTTAAAATTGAAGGAATTTTAGTAGGTCTTATTCGAGATTTATCGAATTAAAGTTTTTCTCAGTCTTAGTTATAAAAAATTTTTTAAATGGTCACATTGAAAGGGACTCGTGTGTCTAAAGTAGATTTACCGGATGTTTTTAAAGCAAGTGAGCTTCTTAAAGGCGGAGAACGGTTTAAAAAACAGTTTTTTTTCTCTAAAAAAGAAGAAGTGAAAATGACTTACGGAAGTCTGATAGAAGTATCTGGAAGACTTGGTTCTGGAAAGTTAGAAGTAATTTCTGATTTTTTAATGAATAGAGAAGATCGTCATTTAGCTATCATTGAAGAGTTTCATCACTTTTTTGAAAAAAATCTTATTGAAAGAAAACGAATTCTTTTTATTCAAAGTAAAAAAGATATTCCTTGGATTGTTGAACAGCTTTTTAAATCAGGACTTTTTTCTATTTTAATTATTGATGTTCCTTCGTTTTCTGTTTCTGAAGGATTGGTCGGATTTCGGAAATTACAAGTTTTAGCAAAACGTTATGAGGGACTTATTTTTTTCATTAGCCACTTCCCCTCCAATCATGAGCACTGGTCATTTACTCAAAAAATAAGAGTAAATCGACCGGTGTCTCAGATGAAAGTAAGTCGTTTTCAGAAAATAGATGATTGGATTGAAAAGGGTGATTTACGTGATTCATTTTTATTTTCAAAAAAAATTAAACCATTAAAAAGGGGGCATTTATGAGAGTGAAGACATTTCAGAAAGAAAAAGAGTTGGGAATTGGGAGTGCAGTTACAAAGTCTCTAGAAATAGTTGAGACGCCTAAAAAACATCTCACTATTGTTGAAGATAAGATCTCAAAAGAAAAAATAAAAAAACTAAGAATTATTTGTCTTTTTTTTAAAGATTCAAAAAAAGATTTAAACCGACTCGCAGAAGCATGTCTTCGTTTTACTCCTCAAGTTTCAGTTCGTGAAAATGAAGCTATTTTTCTTGAGGTAAGTCAATGTCGAAGAATGTATTCGGAGTATGGTTTGATGATGCGGTTGAGTTCTTTGGCTAAGCGTTTTGGAGAAAATCCTCAAATTTCCCTTGCGGAGGATGTTTCTTCAGCGCTAGCCATGGCTCGATTTCAGGTAGAGCAAGTCGATTATTTGCCCGTAGATGCACTATGTGATTACGCTTCTCCTTTTTGTTTTGATGAAGAGTTAGATAAAAAAACAAAAAAGATTATTTCTTTTTTAAAAGTTCTTGGTATTGAGTCTTTAAAAGACTTTTTTTTACTTCCATCAGGGACATTGACTTCTCGTTTCGGTGCGATAGGAATGAAATTAGTTCAAAGAATAGAGGATTCTTCTCAAGAGCCTTGGCCTTTATATAAAAAAGAAAAAGAAATAATTGAGTCTGAAAATCTTTGGGAGAATGGAGATTTTTATTCTCTTGAAAATTTAGAGTCAATTTTCTTCAAAGTTCAAAGTGCAGTTGATCGAGCAACTGCTCGACTCAGGGGGCTTTCTTTAAAAGCAAGTCGTGTTGAACTTTCTTTTGAACAAGGTAAAAATGTTCCTTTAGGGAAAAGAAGGAGAAGTTGGACTCTTTCTTTATCTTTAGCTCAATCTTCTTCTTTGGCAATTGTTCCTTTGCTTTATGAAAAAGTAAGTCTTTCCTTAGGGAAGTTTCCTCTTGAAGGTAGTGTTGAATCACTTTCTTTTCGAATTATAGAAACAGTTCCAGGAAATAGTGCTCAGAAAAATTTTTTCTCATTTCGAGAGGAAGAAATGGAAGAATGGGATTCTCTCGTTCTCCGTCTAACTCGTAGAGTTGGAGAGGGAAATGTTTTTTATAAAAAGCCAAGGGAAAGTTATTCTCCAGAAAAATTTTGGACTCGAATCAGTGAGTATGATCTTCTTTTAGAAGAAAAAAACGAAGATGTTCATTCTGAGCGAGCAAAAAAACCCAATCGAATTTTAAAAGTACCAGAGCCTTTAATGCTTGTTGGTGATTATTTTTTGAAAAAAAATGGAAATCAAGTTTGGAGAATTTTGCAATGGGGACGTCCAGAGGCTTATTCTCCTGAATGGTGGGATTTAAATCACTTAGAAGAAGATGATCGGCATTATTATCCAGTTCAAACGGAAGAGGGAAATTGGATTTGGGTTTTTAGGACTTCTCAATCTCCAGGGAACTGTTTTTTTCTACATGGATTTTTTGATTAAAAAATAATTTCAGAGGTCAAGTGGTAATGGACTTCGTAGAGTTATTCTGTAAAACACATTATTCTTTTTTATCTGGTGCTTCTCGTCCACATGAAATTGTCGAACGTGCGATTAAGCTACAATATTCAGCGATTGGAATTTGTGATAATTATGGGGTTTATGGTTTTCCAAAAGCATATCATTCAGTAAAGACAAATGGTTTTCCAATAAAATTGATTATTGGTGCAACTATAGAAATTTCTGGAAAAAACCCTATTTCTCTTATTGCTACTTCAAGAAGATCTTATGGGCTTCTTTGTCGCATTATTACAGAGGCTCATAAAAATGAAGTAAAAGGATATGCTGAGCTCAGTTTAAGTCAATTTTTTCATTTAATTGAGACTTATCCTGGAAGAGATGAACTTATTTTAGCTCTTCAGGGAAGGGGAAAAGAACCTTATTCAGAGTATGTGGATTTTTTTGGGAATAGAGTTTTTTATAAACTCAGTAGAAATTTTGATGGGCAAGAGAGAATTCAGTTTTCTTATGCAAAAAAACTTCTCTTATCTTATGGAATTCGTCCTTTAGCGACTAATATGGTTTATTTTCATGATAAAGATAAGAAGAAACTTCATGATGTATTGACTTCCATTCGCTTACAAAAAACACTACCAGAAATAGGTTATCAGAGAACTCAAAATTCTGAACATTATCTAAAATCTCCGCATCAAATGATAAAATTATTTTCTGACTGGACAGAGTGTTTAGATCACACTATGGAAATTGCTGAACGTTCAAGTTTTTGTGGATCTGAATTGAGATATTATTACCCATCAGAGTGGATTCCTCAGGGGGAAACTGCAGAAAGTTTTTTAAAAAATATTATTTATGAAGGAGCTAAAAAAAGATATCCTCACGGACTTCCTGAAGCTGTTTTAAAACAAATAGAGCATGAGCTTAAGCTTGTTAGGCGTTTAAAATTTGCAGATTATTTTTTAACCATTTGGGATATTGTTAAATTTGCAAAAGAGAACCAAATTTTGTGTCAAGGAAGAGGTTCAGCTGCAAATTCAATTATTTGTTACTGCTTAGGTATTACTGCTATCGACCCTGTTCGAATGGATTTACTTTTTGAAAGATTTATTTCTGAAGAAAGGGGAGAACCACCTGATATTGATGTCGATTTTGAACACGAAAGACGTGAAGAAGTTATTCAATATGTTTATAGAAAATATGGCAGAGATCGTGCTGCCATGGTTTCTGCCATAGTTACTTATAAAAGTCGTTCAGCACTCAGAGATGTAGCCAAATCGATAGGCGTTCCATGTGATCAAAAACTAAAAAGAGCCCTAACTCAAAAAGAACAAGCTCTCATAGAACCTTTAGTAGAAGAAATAAAAGGATTTCCAAGACATCTCTCTATTCATTCTGGAGGGTTTACTCTTTCTTCAGAACCAATCATTGAAACCGTTCCTGTGGAACCTGCACGAATGCAGGGAAGAACGATTGTGCAATGGGATAAAGAAGATTTAGAAATTATGGGTTTATTGAAAGTTGATCTTCTTTCTTTGGGAATGTTGACAGCAATCCGAAAAACCCTGGATAATATTTCATCATTGTCATTTGATCAAATTCCTGCTGATGATTTCAAGACATATCAAATGATCCAGAAAGCAGATACGGTCGGAACTTTTCAGATAGAGTCCAGAGCCCAAATGAGCATGTTAGGTAGATTACAACCTAAAAATTTTTACGACCTTGTTGTAGAAGTTGCGATTGTTCGCCCTGGTCCTATTGTTGGGAAAATGGTTCACCCTTATTTGAAGAGACGACGAGGAATTGAAAAAGTAACTTATGAACATCCTCAGTTAAAAAAAATTTTAGACAAAACTTTAGGTGTCCCTTTATTTCAAGAGCAAGTCATGAAAATGGCCATCGATTTAGCTGGTTTTACTCCAGGAGAAGCTGATGAGTTGAGAAGAGCGATTGGAGCATGGAGAAGTGTAGGGTCAGTTGAAAAGATAGGACGTCGATTGAAAGTAGGTCTTTTAAAGAAAGGTCTCTCTCAAGAGTTTGTACAACGAATTTTTAATCAAATTAAAGGGTTTTCTGAATATGGATTTCCAGAGTCTCATGCAGCATCTTTTGCTTTAATTGCTTATATTTCTTGTTACTTAAAATGCCATTACCCTGCTCAGTTTACTCTTGGGCTGATTAATTCTCAACCCATGGGGTTTTATTCAGTTCATTCGTTAATTGATGATGCGAAAAGACATGGTGTACGAGTATTAAAAGTAAATCCTCATTTCTCTGAGTGGGACTCTGTTTTAACATCAAAAGGTGAAATTCAAATGGGTTTTAGAACGGTTTGTGGATGTCATTTTGATGAAATTTCTTTTTTACTTAAGCAAAGAAAGATAAAACCGTTTAAAAATCTTTCAGACTTTGTTTCTCGAGCTCAGTTAAGAAGAGACGTGCTGTATCGACTTGCTATTGGCGATGTTTTTTCTGTTTTTGGCTTTGATCAACGACATGCTCTTTGGATGATTTTAGAATATGAAATTCAGTTAGAATCAAGGTTAGATGATCAGTTGAATTTGTTTGCAGGATCTCAAGGGTCTATTCCAGCAACTCCTCTTTTTGAATCTATGGATACTTGGGAGCGTATTCAATATGATTATCGATCTTATCGACATTCTGTAAGAGGGCATCCAATGCAAGGTTTAAGGGAAAGAGTAAAAACTCTTTCTCAGTTAAATACACTTAAAGTAAAAAAACAAGTTAGTGGAAGCAAAGTAAGGGTTGCAGGGCTTTTGATTGTTAGACAAAGACCTCCAACTGCGGGAGGAGTGAGTTTTGCAACTTTAGAGGATGAGTATGGATTATTAGATCTTACTCTTTTTAAGAAAACATTTGAAAAATATGAATCTATTTTTTTAACAGAGTCTTTTTTAGAGGTTTATGGTGAAATTCAAAAGGACGGAAATTCTATTAATTTACTTGTTCATTCTTTAAAAAAGATTAGATTCACAAAAAAGACAATCAAAGCGCTCAGTCCAGAATCAATGACCAATTCTTCTTTTATGCAAAAGAGAATGTCTATGCGAAGGTATCGAAAACAAATTTAGAGTTTAAGTATTTGTTCTGAATTTTCAGAGAGAATAAGAAGACCTATTTTTTTATCGTCTATTTTAACTTCGTATTCTCCGAGAGGAAGTGTTTTTTTCTTTTTAAATCGAATGGCCCCTCGTCTCCGAGTCATTGATTTTTGATGATAACTTACATGTTCAGAACAAGGTCTTTCAGAGGTTTCGAAAGAAATAAGACCTATTTTTAAAGGGGTTGCTCTTGTGATAGAAAGGTTTTGAATTCCAAGAGGACAAATGAGCGATTGATTTTTATCCGTTTTTTCTTCGGAAAAAAATTCAAGGTAAAAGTTTTTATCTCCCGGAACCTTAAAGCTTTCTCTTTGCCAAAAAGGTTTTCCTTTTCCATAAGAAAGATCAATTTCCATGGGGACGGCATGAGCAAAACTCAGGCTTTGAAAAATAATGAATAAAAAAGAAGATGCAAACCACATAAAAACTCCACAGATCTTCAGTTTCATCCTTGATGATTTTTATCTTCTCTTCTTAAGAAGCAACGTGATCATACATTACTTGATTTAAATAATCAACATAATAAATATTAAATAATTACATATATTTATTGTGTAAGATGGGCGTTGTTGCATAATTCACGTCATAGATGAGGGAATTCCTAGAAATCCCATAGATTTACGCAACGTCCCTGAACGGCATTCCTAATGTAGTCATTTTATTGAGAATCTGAATCTTTATTC
>CEUZ01032060.1_pt1 | contig 11145 bp, 10 predicted proteins | sample 361511 | NCBI WGS metagenome assembly CEUZ01 (sample SAMEA2622822, study PRJEB7988) | marine metagenome | biome: marine biome (ENVO:00000447); feature: surface water layer (ENVO:00002042); material: "saline water (ENVO:00002010), including plankton (ENVO:xxxxxxxx)" | depth 5 m
CCTGCTGGATCGTCTGGCCTCCGACCCCGCCCTGCCACTTGACCGTGATGATCTCGACGACCTGCTCGATGATCCATCAGTATTTGTGGGTAACGCTTCGGCCCAGGTGTCCTCCGTCGTAGAACGGGTGGCCGAGGTGGTGGCTGCCCGCCCCTGGGCCGCTGCCTACAATCCCGAACCGATTCTCTGAACCGACCGCCCACTGGAGTGTGATGAACATGACGGTTGACCTCCCCCTCTTGCACTCAGGCAAGGTTCGTGACATCTACGACGCCGGAAACGGTCGTTTGCTTATGGTCACTTCGGACCGCATTTCGGCATTTGACGTAGTTATGGACGAGCCGATCTTCGACAAGGGACGGGTCCTCACCGCCATGACGTCCTTCTGGTTCGAACAGTTCGCCGACCTAGTCGACGGACACCTGATCTCGACTGCTACGACCGACCTGGAGGCCGTCCTGGGCGCGACGGTGTCGGTCGACCTGGAGGGCCGGACCATGCTGTGCCATCGGGCTGAGATGCTGCCCATCGAGTGCATCGTCCGGGGGTACATCACCGGTTCGGCCTGGAAGGAGTACCGGACCTCGGGGACCATGCACGGCACGGCGATGCCCGACGGGCTCCTAGAGGCCAGCCGCCTTTCCGAGCCTGTGTTCACCCCGTCGACAAAGGCTGACGAGGGCCACGATGTGAACATCTCCTACGCCGAGGCAGTGGACCTGGTGGGTGTCCAGGTGGCCGAGGCGGCCCGCGAGGCATCGATCGCTTGCTACCTGCGGGGTGCCGAATGGGCGGCCCAGCGGGGGATCGTTATTGCCGACACCAAGTTCGAGTTTGGGATGGTCAACGGCCGCCTTGTGCTGGCTGACGAGGTGCTGACCCCGGACTCGTCTCGGTTCTGGTCTGCCGAGGTGTGGGCCCCGGGGATGACGCCCCCGTCATTCGATAAGCAGCCGGTCCGCGATTACCTGGACGGGTTGGACTGGAACAAGCAGCCACCACCACCGGCATTGCCCGACGAGGTGGTATCCGCCACGTCTTCACGCTATGTGGAGGCCTACGAGCGCATCACGGGACGGTCGTTCGCCGACTGGCCTGGGGTGGGTGGCTGATTCGAGCGGGAAGACGGGAGGAGGACTATGCGGTTCGACGTGGTGGTGGACGTGAGGTTAAGGGGCGGTATCGCCGATCCGGCCGGGGCCACGATCGAGCGGGCGTTGTCCGCCCTGGGCTATGAGGGAGTGACCGAGGTCAGCGTGGGCAAGACGGTGCGTTTTACCATCGAGGCGGCCGATGCCACCGAGGCAACCACCCAGGCCGAGGACCTCTGCGCCTCCTTTCTAACCAACCCGGTGATCGAGGACGCTTCGGTGACTGTGGAGGCTGCCGGTTGATGGCCACCACCGTGGGTGTTGTGATCTTCCCCGGTACTAACTGCGAGATGGACGTCATGTCATCCGTGGAACGGCTGGGGGGCATTGGCCGCCTGTTGTGGCACGCCGATGACGACCTGGGCGACGTGGACGCGGTGATCGTGCCGGGCGGGTTCGCCCATGGTGACTACCTTCGCCCGGGGGCCATTGCCCGGTTCTCGCCCGTGATGGGGGCCGTGGCCCGGTTCGCCGCCGATGGAGGCCCGGTGGTTGGTATTTGCAACGGTTTCCAGGTTCTCACCGAGGCGGGACTGCTCCCCGGTGCCCTCCAGAAGAACGTCGGCCTGAAGTTCTTGTGCCAACCGACGACGTTACGGGTTGAGACCACCGGGTCAATCCTCACCAGGAGAGCTGAGGTAGGGGACCAATTGTCGGTGCCAATTAACCACTTCGAAGGCAATTACACCTGCAACGACGAGATGCTGGCCCGGCTCCGAGACGAGGACCGAGTGGTGCTCCGTTACGTCGACAACCCGAACGGATCGGTAGACGACATTGCTGGGGTCTGCAACGAGAGCCGTAATGTGGTTGGACTAATGCCCCACCCGGAGCGGGCCTGTGACGACCTACTGGGCAGTGCCGACGGGGCAGTGCTTCTAGGCTCTCTGCTGGATGCCGCCTGACTCGGCCTGCCTTGGTGGCTGGAGCCGACGGGGTTCCCGGATCAGGTACTGCGGGGGATGCCGGCTGCCTTGAGGGTGGCTGCCGAAACGCCGATCTCTCGCCAGGCGGAATAGGAGATGTTCAGTCGCCTACCGTAGGAGGCAGCATGGTCCACGAAACCTGCCTCCAGGTCCGACAGGTCGATCGAGTTGGTTTGCTCGAGGGTCTCCAACTCGGCCTTCAGGTCGATTCGCTGCTGGACCAGGCTCAGCCGCCTGGTGACTGTCGCCCCATCCATCTCGGCGACCACTGAGGCTAATTGGCGGCGGACGACGTCGGGCGTGCGCCTGCGGCCCGGGCGGGCTGGGCTTTGATCGAGAGCCTTCAGATATTCACGGACCGCGGCTATCTCGGCCTTTTCGGAGTTGGTCATCTTTGGACGTCCCATTTGAGCCACTTCTTTCGTTTTGGATATATCAGAAACCAGGGAACATATGCCATAAGGCTACCAAGGATTAAATCGATTCCATTTCTTGATAAAATACTTCCAAATTTCTTGAGAAAACACGTCCAAATCATCTTGATTCCAGAGTGATTATCCAAGACTTTGGACGGGCTCAAGGGGTGTAGATCGGTACCGTTAGGAAGGGTCAGGTCTCCGATCGGTGACGACTACGGTTCCCGTCGTGAGCGAGCCACTCCACCGGGCCCTCGGGTTGACCGACGAGGAGGCGGAGCAGATTGACAGGATCCTCGCCCGGCCAGCCAACGGCCTAGAACTGGCCATGTACTCGGTCATGTGGTCAGAGCACTGCTCTTACAAGAGCAGCCGCATTCACCTCAAACGGCTTCCTACCGAAGCCCCCTGGGTGTTGGTAGGACCCGGGGAAAACGCCGGAGTGGTCGACGTGGGCGACGGTATCGCGGCAGCCATCCGCATCGAGTCACACAACCACCCCTCAGCCATCGAGCCCTATCAGGGAGCGGCTACCGGGGTGGGGGGCATCCTGCGCGACATCTTCACCATGGGCGCCCGACCCATCGCCCTCATGGATCCCCTCCGCTTCGGACCGCTTGACGACGCCCGGAGTCGGTGGATCGCTGAGGGCGTGGTCTCCGGGGTGTCGGGTTACGGCAATGCTGTCGGGGTGCCCACAGTGGGCGGCGAGGTGGTCTTCGATCAGACCTACCAGGGAAACCCACTGGTCAACGTGCTCTGTCTAGGCATTCTACCCACCGAGCGCCTAGTGCTTGGGCAGGCCTCCGGGGTGGGCAACCTGGCCGTCGTACTGGGTTCGAGCACCGGAAGGGACGGCATCGGCGGTGTAAGTGTGCTGGCCTCGGCCGGCTTCTCGGCAGACGACGACGGCGGCGGCAAGAGACCCAGCGTCCAGGTGGGCGACCCGTACGAAGAGAAGCGGCTCATCGAGGCCTGTCTCCAACTCCTAGACGAGGGTCTCGTGGTGGGTATCCAGGACCTAGGCGGTGCCGGGCTGACCTGTGCAACCAGCGAGACGGCATCCCGGGGCCGTGTGGGCATGGACGTGGACATATCAGCTATTCCCCGCCGGGAAACCGGCATGGAGGCCCACGAGGTCATGACCAGCGAGTCCCAGGAGAGGATGCTGGCCATCGTGGAACCCGCCGGGCTAGACCGGGTGTTGACCATCTGTGAGCGGTGGGAAGTCCGGGCCGCTGTGATCGGTCGGGTCACCGACGGTGGGGCTCTGCGCATTCTGGACGGCTTCGACGGCGAGGTACTAGCCGACGTACCAGCTACCTCGCTGCACGAAGACGCCCCTCTCTACGACCGCCCCCGGTCCAAGCCGAGCCAGTCACCGAGCCCGTCGGCTGACGATCTTCCGACCCCGGCCGATCCCGGTGCTGACCTTCTCGACCTACTGACCGATCCAGCCTGGGTTTACCGGCAGTATGACCACCAACTCTTCCTGAACACGGTGGTCGGCCCGGGCGATGACGCCGCGGTGCTCAAACTTCGACATCCCACCACCGGTGCGGAGACGGGACGCGGTCTCGCTCTGACCACCGACGGGAATCATCGTTGGTGCGCCGTGGACCCCCGGAGAGGCACGGCTCACGTGGTGGCCGAGGCAGTTTTAAACCTGGCTTGCGTGGGGGCCCGGCCGCTGGCCGTCGTTAACTGCCTTAACTTTGGCAACCCCGAAAACCCCGAAGTGATGTGGCAACTTTCCGAGGCCGTGGATGGCATGGCCGATGCCTGCAACGCCTTTGGTGTGCCGGTGATCGGCGGGAACGTCAGCCTCTACAACGAATCGGCGGGGTCAGATATCGACCCCACACCGGTTATCGGGCTACTGGGGGTGGTAGATGAGTTACGACGCCGGCCCCCAGGGGCCACCCTGGTTGAAGGCCACCGCCTTGTTGTGCTGGGTCCCGAGGCCACTTCACTGGGTGGTTCCCTGTGGGGCGCCGCTCACGGGGCGCCGGGTGGTGAACTGGCTTCTCTGGACACCGACCTCCATCTGCGGGTGGCCAATCTGGTTCGGGATCTGGTGTCGGGCGACCTGGTTGATGGTGTGCATGACGTGTCGGCTGGAGGGCTGGGAGTGGCGGTGGCTGAGATGGTGGTCCGGTCCGGCGTGGGTGCCCACCTGGCCCGGGTTGCCGACCACCGGGCTCTGTTCGGTGAGGGACCCAGCCGGGTGGTGGTGGCCGTCGATCCCGAATGTCTGACTGAGGTACTGGCCGCTGCTGAGACCGCTGAGGTCCCGACTGTCCGCTTGGGTCTGGCCACCGGGACTCGGTTCATCGTTAAAGGTCTTTTTGACGTCACCGTGGACGAAGTGGTGGCCGCCCATACGAGACGACTACCCGAGGCGCTGGGCGTCGGGACTACGAACCGATGAAGCGACCAGCGACTACACCCGATATTGACGGTGCTTACTCCGACGACGACACCCCGAAAGAGGCGTGTGGGGTCTTCGGCGTCTTCGCCCCGGGCCTGCCTGTGGCCCACCTGACCTACTTGGGCCTCTACGCCCTCCAGCACCGGGGACAGGAGTCAGCTGGGATGGCGGTCAGCGACGGTAAATCCCTGACGGTGGTGAAGGACATGGGTCTGGTGTCCAACGCCTTCGACGACCGGACTCTGGCCTCCCTGACTGGGGGTTTGGCTATCGGGCAGACTCGCTACTCGACGACCGGTTCGAGTACGTGGCGAAACGCTCAACCGGTTTACCGGGGCGTCGACCATGTCGAGTTCGCGCTCGGCCACAACGGCAACCTTGTCAACGTCGAGCAGTTGGCTGCCGAGTACGGGATGCTCCCCGGCACTGTGACGTCGGATAGTGACCTGGTGGCTGAGATGCTGGCCATGGAGTTGGTCGGCCGGGGCGGCATGGAACCGGGAAAGGCGTTCGACGAGGCGCTGACCGAGGTGTTACCGCGTCTCCACGGTGCGTTCTCACTCGTGCTGGCCGACCACGATCGGGTTATTGGCGTCCGGGACCCGAACGGCTTCCGGCCCCTCTGTCTCGGCCGTCTGGACGGTGGGTGGGTACTGGCCTCCGAGTCGCCGGCCCTGGACGTGATTGGGGCCCACATGGTTCGGGAACTAGATCCCGGTGAGGTGGTGGTGATCGACGACACCGGGTGTCGGTCGTTTCGGCCGTTTGCTGACGAGGATGTGGATCCCCGGCTCTGCTTGTTCGAGTTCGTCTACTTCGCCCGTCCGGACAGCATCCTGTATGGGCAGAGCGTCCACCATGCCCGGGTACGGATGGGCGAGATGCTGGCCAACCACGCCCCAGTGGAGGCCGATCTGGTGATGGGCGTACCGGAATCCGGGATTCCGGCCGCCGAGGGCTACGCCCGGGCCAGTGGGATCCCCTACGGTCAGGGCCTAGTCAAGAACCGGTACATCGGACGGACCTTCATCGCCCCCACCCAGGCCCTTCGGTCGGCGGCGGTGCGGATGAAGTTGAACCCGCTGCGAGACAACATCGAGGACCAGCGACTGGTGGTGGTCGATGACTCAATCGTGCGGGGTACCACTACTCGAGCCATGGTTCGCATGTTGAGAGATGCTGGAGCCGGTGAGGTCCACCTACGGGTCTCGTCGCCGCCATACCGGTGGCCTTGCTTCTACGGCATGGATACCGGCGCTCGTAGCGAACTACTGGCCGCCAACCTCACTGTGGACGAGATCCGGGAGTATCTCGAGGTGGACAGCCTTACCTATCTCACCTTGGATTACCTCCTGGAGGCTACGGGGGCCGTTGGCGCTGGGTTCTGCGATGCCTGCCTGACTGGGACGTACCCCGTCGAGATCCCGGTGAACCTGTCCAAGGGAGTGCTGGAGGCGGGAGATGGCCCACCTCCAGAACGGTCCATGCCGGTGCACTCCACTGACGAGGACAACGAGTTACCCACCCAATCCGCTGGTCGGCTGTTCGGACGGGATTGAGGGTCGTGGCTGGGGGCCCAGGCAGGCACTACCGGGAGGCCGGGGTGGATATAGACGCTGGCGCCGAGGCCGTTCGGCGAATCGGCCCGCTGGTCCGGTCTACCCGTCGGCCCGGGGTGGTAGGTGACATCGGAGGCTTCGGCGGTCTCTTTGATCCGTCGGCGGCCGGGTTTCGAGATCCTCTGTTGGTATCGGCTACCGACGGGGTGGGGACCAAGGCCGAGATTGCTCGGTTAACTGGCCGCTTGGACACCATCGGGCGGGACCTGGTGGCCATGTGCGTTGACGACCTGGTGTGTGCCGGAGCTACGCCACTGTTCTTCCTCGACTACCTGGCCATCGGACATCTGGATCCGGAAGCTGTGGAACGCCTGATAGAGGGGATTGCCGCCGGATGTGCGGAAGCCGGCTGCGCACTGATCGGAGGTGAAATGGCCGAACACCCGGGAGTGATGGCCGCTGACCAGTTTGACCTTGTCGGCTTTGCCGTGGGGGCGGTGGAACGTGGGCGGCTTCTCGATGGCTCGACCGTTATGGCCGGGGACCTGCTGGTTGCTCTAGACAGTCCGAACCTTCGATCCAACGGCTTTTCTCTAGCCCGCCGCTTGGTGTTCGACGTGGCCGGGCGGTCACTGGACGATTTAGCTTGGGAGGGGGCCGACCGAACGTTGGCTGACGAGCTTCTTGCTCCCAGTGTCATTTACGCCCCGGCGGTGGTCGCCGCCCTGGCCGCCCACGAAGTCCACGCTGTGGCCCACGTGACCGGCGGGGGCCTTCCTGGCAATCTTCCCCGGGTGCTGGGCGACGCGGTGGACGCCGTGGTCGATCGCACGACATGGGAGGTCCCGCGGATTTTCCGTGAACTTCAAGCCATGGGCGGCGTAGACGACGACGAGATGGCCCGGGTGTTCAACATGGGTGTGGGGATGGTGTTGGTCGTACCAGCCTCTGGGGTCGACGACTTGGTGGCCACGTTGGCTACTCATGCCCGGTCGGCCTGGGTAGTCGGCGAATTAGTGTCTGGGTCGGGCACGGTGGCATACCGGGGGATGATGAGAGCATGACGGCGACACGCGAGGCCCTAGTAGCCCATCTTCTGGAACACTCCATCCGGACCGGGAAGTTCACCCTGAAGTCAGGCCGGACTAGCACGTGGTTCTGTGATTCCAAGCAGACGGTGTGTCGGTCCGACGGCATCCTGCTGGTGGCTGCTGCAGCGTTGGAGGCCCTCGAAGAACTAGAGGCAAACGGCGGTCCGCTTACAGCCATCGGTGGGTTGGCTGCCGGGGCCGATCCGGTGTCCTTCGGAATCGCCGCCGTGGCTGCCACCCGGGGACGGAACTTGCGGTCGTTCAGCATTCGTAAGGAATCCAAGGACCATGGGGTAGAGGGCCGCTTGGCCGGTGCCCTGCAGCCCGGTGATCGGGTAGTGGTTTGCGAGGACACGGTGACCCGAGGAACCTCGGCCTTGGAGGCCGCGTCGGTGATAAGAGAACTAGGTGCCGACCCGGTGGTCATTCTCCCAGTGGTCGATAGGGGTGGGACATGCGCGGCTGCGGCGACCGAGGCGGGTATCGCCTTCGTGCCGTTGGTTACCGCGCCCGATCTGGGTTTTCCTTACGAGGGCCCCTGACCCACCCAGCACGTCTTCTCTATACCGCACCAGGCCCATCTGGGAGTCCGATGGAGGTGACTGACGGGGCCACTCGTAGGCTCGGGCGGTGCCTTTCCTCCCCACCGCGGCCTACTCCATCCACATGGAGGTGGCGCTGGACAACGTGCCCAACACTCTGGGACGGTTAGCCACGGCGATCGGTGAAGCCGGCGCCAACATCGTCTCCATGGGTGGCTTTGACGTGCGCGGAGACCGCTTGATCAACGATGTGGTCGTCAACTGTCGGGACGAGGACCACGCAGCGAGGGTAATAACCGATGTGGAGGGTCAGGAAGGCGTAGAGATCCTGCGTTGGTTCGACCGGACCTTCGACATGCACGAGGGCGGCAAGATCGAGGTGGTTTCCCTCGCCGAGGTCAACGACCGCCACGACCTTTCGATGGCCTATACGCCGGGCGTGGCCCGAGTCTGCATGGTTATCCATGAGGATCCGGTCCGGGCCCATGACCTGACCATCAAGAAGAACACAGTGGCGGTGGTCACCGACGGAACAGCCGTCCTCGGGCTGGGTGACATCGGCCCGACGGCCGCCATGCCGGTTATGGAGGGCAAGGCTCTCCTGTTTAAGGAGTTTGCCGGCGTGGACGCGTTTCCGGTGTGCCTCGACGTGTCGGACCCGCAGGAGATCATCGACACGGTCATTCGTATCGCGCCGACGTTCGGTGGTATCAACCTGGAGGACATTGCTGCACCGGCCGCCTTCATGGTGGAAGAAGCTCTGCGCAGGGTTCTGGATATTCCCGTCTTCCACGACGACCAGCACGGGACAGCAGTGGTGGTACTGGCAGCGCTCTGGAACGCTTGTCGCCTCACCAATCGTCAGATCAGCGACCTCTCGGTGGTCATTGCCGGGATGGGAGCAGCTGGGGTGGCCGTGGGCAAGATCCTGCTCAACGCAGGAGTCCAGAAGATCGTCGGCGTGGATCGATCGGGAGCCGTCTACTCCGGCCGGGACAACCTGAACCCGACCAAGGAGTGGTTTGCTACCAACACCAACCAGGACCGCCGGATGGGAACCCTGCAGGAAGTAATGGTCGGCGCTGATGTGTTCATAGGCCTTAGCGGGCCGAGCCTGATTAGTGCAGCCGATCTGCGGACCATGAACCCGGACCCCATCGTTTTCGCCATGGCCAACCCGGAACCGGAGATCCGACCCGAGGACGCCGACGGCTTGGCCGCTGTGATGGCCACCGGCCGGAGTGATTACTCGAACCAGATCAACAACGTGCTTGCTTTCCCAGGCATCTTCCGGGGGGCCTTGGATGTAGGGGCCACCGATATCTCCGAGAACATGAAGTTGGCCGCTGCGATGGCCATCGCCGACTCGGTGTCCGATGACGAGCTAACGGACCACTTCGTCGTCCCATCTGTCTTCGATCGGGCAGTGCCCGCCCGGGTAGCAGCAGCGGTGGCCGACGCAGCCCTGGCCGACGGTGTCTGTCGCAGTTAAACCCAATACCAGAAACCGTGGTCCTACCGTTTCAAGCCGTCACTTTCGACCTCTGGAACACCCTGCTGACCAGTATCCCTGGGGCGGTCGAAATCAGGGCCCGGTTTTGGCGCCAGGTGGTCAACGAGCGTGGCTTAGACATCGACGACAATCTGATCCACCGAATCCTGTCGACATTGCCCGTGCGTTTTGACGAAGAGTGGCGGGCCGGTCGTCAGTACGGCCCCACCAGGGCCCTGGAAGAGTGTTTCGCTGCCTTCGGTGACCGTATAGATGCCGACGATCGGGACGCGCTTGCCGAAGCATTCGAGTCGGCGTCGTTTGCCTTGGAGGTGGTTTCGGTGCCCGACGCTGCGCGCGTTCTGTCCACGGTGGTGGATGCTGGCATCGCTGTCGGAATAGTTAGCGACACCTCCCTGGCAATCGGTCGGCACCTACGAAAGTTTCTTGAACGCCACGGCATCCTTAAATACGTTACCTTTGCCGCTTTTTCCGACGAGGTTGGTGTTTACAAGCCCGATCCGGTGATCTTTCTCGCTGCAATGGATGGGCTGGGGGCTGATGACCCAGCAAACGTTGCCCACGTGGGAGATCTGAAGCGAACCGACGTTGCTGGGGCCCGGGCCCTGGGTATGACCACGGTGCGGTTTCGGGGAGCGCTTGACGACCTGGAGGAGGGGCTAGAGGCTGATCACGTAGTGGATCGACTGGACCAGGTCCCGGCGGTGCTGGGCCTGGTCTGACCACCGCCCGATTGGCCCGACCACGAGGTTCGGGCGAGGATCGAGGGCGTGCGGTCCCTGTGGTTTCACCTGATGCCCTACCCGGACCTCCCGGACGGGTTCGCCGACCATCACCGGTCAGTCTGGGTGGACATCGACCCCGGCCTCTACGACCCAGAGGTCGGACACCGGGCCTACCACGACTACCTCGACGAGTTGGAGTACGCGGCGTCGGTCGGTTTCGACGGAATCTGTGTGAATGAGCACCACGCCAACGGGTACGGCCTGATGCCCAGCCCAAACCTGATGGCGGCCACCCTGGCTCGGTCCACTGACGACGCGGCCATCGTGGTTATGGGCGACTCGCTGGCTCTTTATAACCCGCCCCTGCGGGTGGCCGAAGAGTTAGCCATGGTTGATGGCTTATCGGGCGGTCGTCTCGTAGCCGGTTTTCCGGTGGGCACGCCAATGGACACGTGCTTCGCCTACGGCATGAACCCACTTACCTTGAGAGAGCGCTACCACGAGGCCCATGACTTGGTCGTTCGAGCCTGGACCGCCGAGGAGCCGTTCGCCTTTAACGGCACCTATACGAAGCTCCGTTACGTGAACCCGTGGCCCCGCCCGGTCCAACAGCCACACCCTCCTATCTGGATCCCCGGAGGTGGGTCAGTGGAAACCTGGGAGTGGTGCGCCGAGATGGACTACGTCTACTCATACCTCTCCTACTTCGGGTACAAGGCGGGCCAGGCCACCATGCGGGGTTTCTGGCAGCGGATGGCCGACCTGGGGCGGGAGCCGAACCCGTTTCAGGC
>CEUZ01021143.1_pt1 | contig 11142 bp, 13 predicted proteins | sample 361511 | NCBI WGS metagenome assembly CEUZ01 (sample SAMEA2622822, study PRJEB7988) | marine metagenome | biome: marine biome (ENVO:00000447); feature: surface water layer (ENVO:00002042); material: "saline water (ENVO:00002010), including plankton (ENVO:xxxxxxxx)" | depth 5 m
CAGAACCTGAAATTTGTGAAATAACAAATGAAATTGAGGAATTATGCGCAAGTGCCTCAAAGGCTGTTGGTGGGGGAATCCTTGGGGTTGACTTGATGGAGGATAACGAAAATGGTCTAGTTGTACACGAAGTGAATAACACTGTAGAGTTTAAGGGTCTAGTCAAAGTTGCAAACATAAACATCCCAAAAGAGATGATTGAGTTCGCAGTAAACTCGGTTAGAAAGTAAACCGATTAATAACAATAAATTATACCAAATGCGAAGAGTGTCACAATGAAAGTAGGAATAATAGGTGCATCGGGATATGTCGGGGGCGAAGTAGTCCGTCTACTGTTAAGTCATCCTGAGGCTGAAGTCTCAATGGTTACATCAACTAAACATGTTGGAGAATACCTACATAGAATACACCCAAGTCTAAAGGGATTCACAGAACTGACATTCTCAGAACTTGATTATGACAAAATGTCAGACAAGTGTGATCTAGTTTTCACTGCAGTACCACATGGAACTGCAACTGACATTGTGAAGGCACTTTACGATAGGGGTATGAAGATTATTGATCTTAGTGCAGATTATAGGCTACACAATCCTGAAGACTATACAAAGTGGTATGGCTGGGAACATCCACATCCAGATTACTTGTCAAAATCAGTATTTGGCGTACCAGAACTTCACAGGGATAAAATCAAAAATGCACAGCTGGTTTCCTGTCCTGGTTGTATGGCGGTAACATCCATGCTTGCATTACACCCATTGGTTAAGAACGATTTGATTGATACAGAACACATAGTTGTTGATTCTAAAATTGGTTCTTCTGGTGCTGGTGCGGGTGGAACATCAGGTACACAACATGCAATGAGGGCTGGAGTGATCAGACCATACAAACCAGCAAAACATCGTCACACTGGTGAAATTGAACAGGAGCTTAGCGAGGCTGCTGGAAAAAAAATAAAGGTTTCAATGAGTCCACACGCAGTGGATATTGTACGAGGAATTCTTTGTACAAATCATACATTCTTGAAAAAGGACGTTGATGAAAAGGAGCTTTGGAAACTATACCGTGCTGAGTTTGGAGAAGAAAAGTTCATCAGGCTTATACGAGACAAAAATGGTCTGTACAAGTTTCCTGATCCAAAATTTGTTGTTGGTTCAAACTTTTGTGATATTGGTTTTGACCTTGACAAAGACAATAACAGATTGATTGCACTATCGGCATCCGACAATTTGATGAAAGGCGCAGCAGGTTCCGCTGTACAAAACATGAATGTAATGTCAGGATTCGATGAAATGCAAGGAATTATGTATTCCCCATTGACACCTGTATAAGAAATGATTACAATCAAAATTGGAGGGAGTGTAGTTGATGATTTACATCCTTCTGTTGTAGCGGACATAAAAAAAGTGAGAGATAAGGAAGAAGTAATCTTAGTTCATGGTGGAGGAAAGGAAGTCACCAAGGTAACGGAACAATTAGGAAAGGAACCAAAGTTTGTTGTTTCACCTAGTGGTGTAAAGAGCAGATACACCGACTTGGAAACTGCAGAAATTTTTACAATGGTTATGTCTGGAAGGATCAACAAAACAATTGTAAAAATGTTACAAAAAAATGGAATAAATGCTGTAGGTCTATCTGGAATAGATGGAAAAATAATACAGGCTGATAGAAAGAAGAAACTCATAATAACAAATGAAAAAGGACGAAAACAAGCTATTGATGGTGGATATACGGGTAAAATCACAGAAGTTAATGCAACTCTGATAAAGTCTATTCTTGAGCAGGGCTATACACCGGTAATTTCCCCAATAGCAATTAGTGAAGAATCTGACTTTCTCAATGTAGATGGTGATAGGGCAGCTGCTAACATTGCAGGTGGAGTAAAAACTGACAGGGTTTTATTCCTAACAAATGTTGATGGACTGTTATTAGATGAAAAACTAGTGGATACTCTAACTCTAGCAAAGGCAAAAGAAATTCTGCCACAGATTGGATTTGGTATGGAAAAGAAAATACTTGCTGCGACTGAAGCACTTGACATGGGAGTAACAGAGGCAATAATTGCAAATGGTCAAAGGGAAAACCCAATATCCTCTGCAATTGCACATAATCATTGCACGGTAATCAAAGATGAGTGAAGATCAATATCTAGGAAATCTTTACCAGAGGTTTCCAGTAACAGTAGAAAAGGCATTAGGCTCACACGTATGGGATACTGACAACAACGAGTACATTGATTGTATGGGTGGGTATGGTGTTGCTCTAGTTGGCCATAGAAATGAGCGTGTTGTGAATGCGATTAAATCACAAATTGATAAGGTGATTACGGTTCATAGCTCTTTCTATAATAAAACTAGAGAGGAGTTTTTGCAAACTTTGATCAATCATGCACCATCTGGGCTTTCCCAGGTTCACCTCAACAATAGTGGTGCTGAATCTATAGAGGCTGCTATAAAATTCGCGAGGAAGTTTACAGGTAAAAAGAAAATGGTTGCAATGAAGGGATCCTATCACGGAAAATCCATGGGAGCCTTATCACTAACCTTCAATCCAAAGTATAGGGAATCTTTCCAGCCTCTTGTTGAAAAAGTTTCATTTTCACCGTATGGGGATGTAAATTCATTACATGATGTTGTTGACAATGATACTGCATTTGTAATCTTGGAGCCTATTCAAGGGGAAAGTGGGATTCATGTACCTCCTGATGGATTTTTGCAAGAAGTTAGAAAAATTTGTGATGAAAATGATAGTCTACTCATCTTTGATGAAATTCAATCTGGTTTAGGCAGAACTGGAAGTATGTGGGCATCAGAACATTGGAAAACAGTTCCTGATATAATGTGCCTTGCCAAAGGAATTGCTGGAGGAGTTCCCATGGGTGTTACGTTAGTAAGACCAGATATACTGGCTATTATGAAAAAGGGAGAGCACTCATCTACATTTGGAGGAAACCCACTAGCATGTGCTGCGGGAACTGCTACGCTTCAGGCATTGACACAAGATGGTTTGATTGAAAATGCAAAAAATATGGGAGAAAAACTCTCGAATGGTTTAGAAGAGCTCAAATCAAAACATGCAATCATCAGAGAAGTTAGGGGTAAAGGTTTGATGATTGGTGTGGAATTAAAATTTGAGGTAAAAGATATCCTAATGGAAGGAATCAAAAATGGATTATTACTTCTATATTCTGGTAGAAATATACTAAGATTTCTTCCTCCACTGGTAATCTCCGAAGAAGATGTTGTGAAAACACTACAAATACTAGATAAGCTACTTACAAATGAGGAGAATAGAAGAAATGCATAAGGATAAAGTTGATGAACATATTTTAGAATTTTTGCGTAAGGATTCTAGAGAATCATTTGTTGAAATCGGAAAGAAACTAAAACTTTCAGAATCAGCTATCAGACACAGAGTAAAAAATATGGTTGACAGTGGAACAATCACCAAATTTACGGTAGAGGAAGGAGGAGGTCAACCAGAAGCACTTGTCTTAGTATCAGCTGACTCATCCATTGACACATCAAAAGTTTCTTTAAAACTCACAAAACTCAGTGGGGTAAAAAAAATATATGAAATCACTGGTCAGTATGATATCTGCGTAATAGTACAAGCACCTACCATAACTGAGATCAATGCGTGTATTGACGATTTACGAAAAATTAGTGGTGTAACTGACACCAATACTGTGATAATTCTGAAAACAATATCGTAAACGACAATCGTCATATTATTACAGACGTTAACTAATTTAGGATCAATTATTATCTAAAACAACGATTTTAGTACGATTATCTTTATATTAATGATTTTCTTCACCGAATTCAGCAATGAATGATCCGAATTACTATGCACAGGAATACAATTCAGTGGAGAAAGAAAACAAGAAAATAACAATCTTGGACTCAACGTTAAGGGAAGGCGAGCAACATCCTGGTGTTTCGTTTACCGTTAAGCAAAGAATACAGATTGCTTGGGAACTAGATTACTTTGGTGTTAATCAAATTGAGATATCACCAGTTATTTCTAATGATCACGCTGAAGCGACTAAGACAATTATCAAACAAGGGTTACGTGCAGACATTGTTGCACATGGTAGAGCTCTGAAAGATGACATTGATGTGTCATTGAATTGTGGTGCGTCTTGGGTTGCAGCATATCTTGGAATATCTGATATACACCTAAAAGATAAGCTACGAATTTCAAGAGAGCAAGCAATGGATAGAGCGGTTCAAACTGTGGAATACGCAAAATCACACGGACTAAAAATTAGATTTACTGTTGAGGATGGTAGTAGAGCAGACCCAGAATATTTAATCAATGTTTGTAAGGCTATAGAAGATGCAGGTGTGGATAGAATTAGTCTTCCTGACACTGTAGGTATTCTTAGGCCTATAGGAATGTATAATTTTGTTAAGAGAGTTCGTTCTGAAATCAAAACTCCACTTGATGTACATGTTCATAATGATATTGGTTTTGCATTAGCCAATGCTTTTGCTGGATGTGATGCTGGAGCTGATCAGATTCATACAACGATTGATGGTATTGGAGAGAGAACAGGTATACCATCTTTGGCTGAAACAGCTGTCGCTCTGACACATTTGTATAAATCAGAAAATGATTTTAGATTGGACATGCTAGTTGATCTTTCTAGGCTAATAGAGCAATATACAAACATCCAACCTTATGATTCAAAGCCAATTGTTGGAACATCAGCTTACAAACATAAGGCTGGTACACATCTGGCTGCAGTTTTGAATAATACTGCTGCATACGAACCAATTCATCCAAGAACCGTAGGAAACAGACGAAGGATTGTTTTTGGTGAATTAGCTGGTAAAACTGGTGCAGAATATCTAATGTCACTACTAGGTCTGGAAAAAAATACCAAAAGTGCCAAAAATATTGCAATGGGTTTGAAGAATCTTAGGATGGGTGATCTGCTTGAGATTCCACTTGAAGATGGGGTGGAAAGAAAGATAATTAACGATGAAAAAGGAAGTAGGTATAGAAATGACTAATTGCCCAGAATGTGATGCAGGAATAAACGTACCTGAGGATGCAGTAGAGGGTGAGATTGTGACCTGCGCTGAGTGTGGTGCAAGCTTCGAACTGGCTAAGACTTCTGATGGATTTGAGCTAAAACCAGCTCAAACTGTTGGAGAGGACTGGGGGCAGTGACCGATAAAATCACAGTTCTTTATGATACAATCCGTCTCGAAGAAAAACTGTTGATCAAGGCTGCAGAAAAGCATGATGCTGAGATCGAGATGGTCGATTGTAAGAAACTGTTTGTTGATTTGAACAAAAATACACATGAATTTGGAACTGTATTACAGCGATGTGTAAGCTACTATCGAAATATTCACTCTACCGCCACGCTTGAGGGTCTTGGTGCCAGGGTAGTCAACTCACTAAATACTGGACTTCTTGCTGGAAACAAGCTTTTCACACACATGTTATTGCAAAAGGCAGGAGTTGCCACACCAGAAGCTACTATAGCTTTTTCAAAAGAATCTGCCATGGAATCGCTTGAAAAAAATGGATATCCAAAGATTATCAAACCAACTGTTGGAAGCTGGGGTAGAATGGTATCAAAACTAAATGATAATGATTCAGCTGAAGGTGTTATTGAATCACGTGAGTCAATGCATCCAGCTTATCAAATGTACTTCTTGGAGGAGTTTGTACAGAGACCACCAAGGGATATACGTGCAATAGTCATTGGCGATACTGTAGCTGGTGCAATTTACAGGGTTTCTAGTGACTCTAATTGGAAAACAAACACACACTTGGGTGGTTCCGCAGAAGTGTGTGAAGTAACAAACGAATTGGAAGATATTTGTATAAAGGCTAAAAATGCTGTTCAAGGAGAAATTGTCGGTGTTGATCTAATGGAAAGTAATAGTAAGGGATTGGTAGTTCATGAGATTAATAACACAACGGAGTTTCGAAATGTTGTAAAAGTAACAGGTAATGATATTCCAGCACGGATGTTAGACTATCTAAAAAATTCGAGTAGGTAAAAATGGAACAACATTTCACTGTTACAACAAGACATTATGTAAAAACATTAGAGAGAGCGTTAAAGCTTTACACACCATCTCTACGTGAAAAAAGTCTAGCTGACTTTCTTGCTACAGTATGTGAGGATTTAGGTTTCAGAGACATACATACAGATGATGTTGGTAATATTATTGCTACAAAGGGCTCAGGCTCACCAAAAATTATGTTATGTGGACATATGGATACTGTACCAGGAAGGATTAGGGTTAGAAAGGAAGGTGATTATCTTTTTGGCAGGGGTTCGTCTGATGCAAAGGGTCCATTAATTGCAATGCTGTTCGCTGCTGCTAGTGTAGAGGAAAACAATGGTACTGTGACATTTGTAGGAGCAGTAGATGAAGAAGGAAATGCTACTGGAATTAAAAATCTGACTAGCAACAAACCTGATGTCGATTATGCAATATTTGGTGAACCAAGTGGAACAAAGCAGATCACCATTGGATACAAAGGACGTATCGCTATTAACATGAAAATCAATGTTGGTGATAGCGCACATGCTAGTGCTCCTTGGCTGGCAAAAAATGCAATTGAAGAATCAGCACTATTTGTTAATGAAATCAAGGACAAACTAGAATCAGGACAGGAAGACAAAACGAAGGGAATGATGTTAACTGCTACTATAACGGAAATAAAGGGAGGTCTAAGCCATAACGTTACACCTAAAGAATGTGATTCGACATTGGATATCAGAATTCCAGTTGGCACTAATTGCAAATCAGTTGAAGAAAAAATTTCTAAATCGGTAAAGGAAATTTCTGAAAAGCGACAAGTAGAGGCATTCTATTCCATTATAGATGAAACTGAGCCATTTGAAGCAGAACATAATTCTTCTCTTGTGAGGGCGCTGACTCTAGGAATTTTGGATGTGGAAAAGAATAGGCCTACATTGATTAGAAAAACAGGTACAGGAGACATGAATGTTATAGGAAATAAACTGAACATTCCAGTTGTAACATATGGACCAGGTGACCCCCACGCTGCACACACAATTGATGAAAAAATCTCTATTGATGAATACCTTCGAGGAATAGAGGTTCTGAAAAGAACCATACAGCATTTAAAACGACTAGATGATAAAACCAAGTAATGCTATGGTTTGTCGGACTGGGTATATCTGGTACAAAATCAATTCCAATTGAAGTTGTAAAAATCATCCAGGACGCAGATATTGTATATTTGGAAATATTCACAAGTCCAATTTCCCAAATGTATGAAGAAGAAATTAAAAACATGGTTACTGGGCGTTTCAAAATTGCAAAAAGATGGTTAGTAGAAGATGGACAAGAAATACTCAATGCATCAAAAAGTTCTACTGTTGTCTTGTTATCATATGGTGACCCATACATGGCAACAACACACATTGAGCTTAGGACTAGGGCAGAATTAGAAAACATCGAAACAAAAACAGTTCATTCGGCTTCAATCATAACATCAATGATAGGTGAGGCAGGATTGCAATTCTACAAAGTTGGAAGGGTTGTAACTATAATGAATGAAAAAAAATCCACAATAACTCCCTATACAGCTATTAACAAGAATTTAACACAAGGTCTTCATTCTGTAATATTACTGGAATACAATCATGACAAAAAATATTTTCTTGATCCAAAAAATGCGATATCAAACTTACTGGATATTGAAAAAGAACAAAAAAAGTTCATTCTAAGTGATGACACATTTACCATAATTGCATCTAGAATTGGATTTGAAACACAAAAAATTATCTCTGGAAAATTCAGTAATTTGCTTAAAGTTGATTTTGGTGAACCACCACATAGTATAATCATACCAGGAAAATTACATTTTACAGAATCAGATGCCATCAATGTGTTAACGGAATGCTTGGATAAACCATCAGACAATTCAGCAGGAATCAAAAGTACATCAGTACAAATGATTGAGAAATATGTTCCAATGGTTAGGAGGGCATTAGAAGAAATTAAGCCATTTTATAATGAATCAAAAGAGTTTCAGGAAGTTTTTGAAAATGCAGAACTATACATTAACGACGCAGAAAATTTTCTAAAACAAGGAAAGGATGAAAATGCAGTTTTGAGTATTGGTTATGCAGATGGTCTAGTGGATGCACTAAGAATGGCAAAGGGTATAGAACCAAAGATATGATTTAACGATGCGTTAAAAAGTGAAGAAATAATGAGGACATTTGGGTTTGGAAAAAAAGAAAATTGTACTAGCAGGCGGAGTTTTTGATATAATTCATCCAGGACATATACACACACTTAATGCAGCAAAAGATCTTGGCGATGTATTAGTAGTTGCGATTGCTACTGATAAAACTGCTCAAAAGATGAAAAAGAGACCACCGCTACATAATCAAGAATTAAGATGTGAATTAGTAAGTTGTTTATCTATGGTTGATAAAGCTGTTATTGGTCATGAAAATGATATTTTTGAAACTGTGAAGGAGATAAAACCAAGCATCATTGTGTTGGGATATGATCAAGTACATCAAGAAAAATTTATTGATGATGGATGTAAGAGAATTAATCTTAATGTTGAGATAGTAAGACTACAATCCCCAGTTCCTGAACTATCAAGCTCAGAAATTGAAAGGCAATATGGAAAAGACATTCATGGTTTGTAGTTTAGTACAGACTATGTATGAATCTTAACTGTAACTTTAGAACCAGTTTTTAGTTTGGCAGTTTTACGTAAATTGTTTTTTGATATCAATTCAATAACTGAACTGTCATGATGTGTTCTTTCAAGACGTATTAATTCACATTTAATGGATTCGTTTAATGTTGCGTGAAAACATTTTACCCAACCATATGTTCTCTTCCCGTCAGAAAATGGTTCGATCATTACATTATCAAGTTCATCTAATTGCTGTATAATTTGAGTCGCCTGTAACTGATTTAATTTTATATTCAATGTACCTGGAAAAGGGATGTATCCAATCTTCATTTTGAATTGTTTTGTATAACCATTCAATGCCATATAGTAAGCTCCTTCACCTAATCCAGAAATTATTGAACCACTCAATTCCAGTTGTGAAGGTGATGATACCAAAGTGGAACCTAAAATAGAATGAAGTTTAACGAGTTCAGAATATCCCTTTTGGGTAATTTTCACAGAAACATGCCGACCAGTCATTACTCTCTCAATAAATCCACCATTCTCTAGTTCCAAAATATGCTTTGATGCTGCCTGCTGTGATTTTTTTATGCTTTTTCCAAGGGATGACGTGGTAATCTGGACAAAATTGTATCTAGCACCCTTTGACAATAATTCTGCTAGAGTTAGGATATGTTGAATTTTAAGATCTGACATTAACTAATGCCAAGTTCTGTGAATGTTTTTAGTGTTACGCCATCAGTGTTTGATAGATTTGCAACCCTATGACCAATAATACACTCAATTCCAGATTGCTTAGCACCATCCAATAAACGCTGTGTTATTATTCCATCTAAAATCAGATACTTTATTCCACTCTGGGTGGATAGTTTGTCTACAAGTTCGCTAATTGGTACCTTGAATAATTGTTCATTATTAGAATCAAGTCCTACAGCTTCCAATGTTTCATTTAGATCCTTGTATGTTTTATCAGCAATCTTCGCTAATGGTTTATCCTCCTCACTTACTTGCTTTGGTGCTGTAGTTTGGTTTTTTAGATTATCAGTTACATCCTTGAGAATATCAGCAACACGTTGAGGAGTTAGTTCCTCTACTTCAACTCCCTCATCTGCACGAAGTTCATAATCAATATTTACAACTGATTTTAACTCCTTGAGGATAAATCCTCCAGCTCTATCACCATCCAGAAATGCTACCACTTTGTCTTTTTTTGCACAAAGGTCCTTGATGGATTCATCAATTTTTGCACCCTCAATAGCTAAAGCGTTATCATAACCTGCTCTCAATAAATTCAAAATGTCTGCTCTTCCCTCAACAAGGATTATCCACGACGAGTCATAAATTCCTGAACTACATGGTAGTTTGTTTGGACCATATTCCTCAACTTTTCCTGAAGAACCCTCATGGACATCTTTCAACATAGTATCTCCTTCACTGACAGATTTGGTAGACCATTTTTGTTTGATCTCCTTTGCTCTTCGTACAATATCCTCTTTCTTTGATGCACGTACATCATCAATTGAACCAAGTTTGAATTTACAATCAAATGGACCAACCTTGTCAATACTCTCTATTGCAGCTGCAATTAGTGCGCAAGTATCAACATCAGTACTCATTGGAAGCAATACGTCACCAGAAGTAGTGTTTTCAGTTGTCTTGATCTCTACTTCAATCCTACCTACTTTGGAAGCTCGCTGAAGCTCATTCAGGTTCATCTCGGGACCCAATAGTCCCTCAGTTTGACCGAATACAGCCCCTATAATGTCTGCTCGCTCAACCAGACCGTCGACTTCAAATGATAGTTTAACGTGATATTTGACGATACCTGTGTATGGCAAATTATTCTCATCTCCTTAATATTCAATAAGCTGAAATTAAAAATCGTAGTTATAAGTGCTTGTGGTAAAAAATTGGTTTTCAATAATAAAATAAAATGAAAATTGAAAAAATGATTATTCTGTACTAAAGGATGAACCGCATGAACAACTTTTTGTTACATTTGGGTTATTGATTTTGAAACCCGAGCCCATCAGACTTTCAATATAGTCAACGTTTGCACCCTTTAGGTGGTCTTGACTCATTGAATCAACTAGTACTTTGACACCATTTTCTTCAATGGTTAGATCATCTTCTTCTGCTGCTTTCTCAAAACCCATTCCGTAAGAAAGTCCAGAACAACCACCGCCTTGAACATAAATTCTAAGAAATTCTGGCTTTTCTTTTTCTTCAGCCATGAACTCATTGATTTTCTCAGCAGCTTTTGCAGTGATAGTAATCAATTTTCCTGATTGCGTTTGAGGTTGTGGTGACTCGACAACTACTTCTTGAGGTTTTGGAGATTCATGAGATTCTCCATGATCGTGTCCACATCCACATGAATGTCCAGCGGATGCCTCGTGACTTTGTTCTGTAGTCATATATGCAACATCTCTGGTTCAAATTATAATAACCTTTTCCTACAAAATATACAGTAAATGAATG
>CEUZ01160326.1_pt1 | contig 11134 bp, 11 predicted proteins | sample 361511 | NCBI WGS metagenome assembly CEUZ01 (sample SAMEA2622822, study PRJEB7988) | marine metagenome | biome: marine biome (ENVO:00000447); feature: surface water layer (ENVO:00002042); material: "saline water (ENVO:00002010), including plankton (ENVO:xxxxxxxx)" | depth 5 m
CTGATTACAAATCAGTTGCTCTACCAATTGAGCTATGAGGGCTTGAGAATTAAATAGGATAAAAAGTTAAATTCTTCAAGTTAAATATAGTCTTTTAGCTAATAAAGGCTCACATTGGATGAATTGATTGATAAATTCTTATCGTATAAATAATATTCTATGAAAATTGTATTTTTAGTAGCAGGCGTGAGAGCAGGGGCAGATTTATTTCAAAGTCTTCTCGATGAACATTCTCAAGTACTTCACTTTCCTGGAATACTTAAAATAAATACAGATTTTGAAAATATGATTAATCTAAAAAATTATCACGAGATACCAGAGAGATTTATCCAACTTTATCCATCTTTTTTTGACTCTAGAAAGGACAAAATAAAAAGACATGATAGCTTAGGAATAAATAGAAAGAGATTTTATAAAGTTAATACAAATACTTTTATTAAGAATTTTGTAAAACTTACCCAAAAAAGAAAAATATTAAGAAAATTTGATATAGTAAAGTATTTACACTTCGCTTATTTTTTGACTAGAAAGAAAAAAATAAATAATAAAAAAATTATATTTATCCATTCTCACGTAATAAGCTTCACAGAAAATTTTGTTAAAATATTTAAATTAAAAAATATTGAGATTATTCATACAATAAGAAATCCAATTTCAACAATTAATTCTTCTGTAAAAAATTGGTTAAAATATCAAGATGGTGTTAATTTTTTTGCAAAAGATTTATATATTAAATTTGATCTATTATTCAATGGCATTGCAGATCTGCTCAAAATAAAAAAAAAAATTCTAATAGTACAACTTGAAAAACTTCATGATGATAGAAAAAAAGTTATGATGGATTTTTGTAGAATATTAAATTTAAAGTATGAAAAATGTTTGATTAATTCAACATTTTTTGGTTTTAAATGGTGGGGAGAAAAAAGTAGCAATAAATTAATAAATGACTCAAAAAAGAAAAAAGATTTGAAAATTAATAAAGAATTATTTTATGATAGAGACATAAAGTTTTTGGAGTTTTTAGCTGCTGATATAATTAATTATTATGATTATAAATTGAATTTTAACAACACAACAAATTTTCACTTTAACTTCTTTCCTATGAAAAGCGAGCTACTAACATGGAAAAATACATTGAAGCACAATAAAATTAAACACCTTCTAAACATTCCTTATTTTCTTCTAAAGGCTATTTATCTCATCGGTCTGAATATTCCATATTTTTACTTGAAAAGAATTTTCTTTATCAACAAGTTTTTTATAAAATATAAACAACTACCATATTCTTTAGGTTAGAATAAAATTAAATGAAATTAAAAAGAAATAAAGGAATAGTATTTTGGATCACTGGATTGTCTGGATCTGGAAAAACAACTATAGGGAAAAAAATTAAAGCTGGAATAATAAAAAATTATGGACCTACAATTTTATTTAGTGGGGACGATATTAGAAAAATTTTTGCTAATAAAAAATATAGTGCTAAAGATAGATCAATAGTTTGCAATCAATATTCTAAATTATGTCAAAACATTTCAAATCAAAATATTAATGTAATTTTTTGTACAGTATGTTTAATAAATAAAGTTCAAAGTTATAATAAAAAAAATATAGATAATTATATAGAAATATTTATTAAATCCAGAATGGAAAATGTCAGAAAATTCAGCAATAAAAAAATATATGAAAAAAAATATACTAAAAATATTTATGGTTTAGATATAAAGCCTCAATATCCTACTAAACCACATATAATTATTAATAATAATTTTAATAAGTCTGTCGAAAATATAGCTAAAGATCTTATTGTTAAGATTAAGAAAATAGCCAGATTTAAATAATAGAATTTTTAGATAATATCTTTGAAATTTGTTTTCGCATTATTTTATCTGGTATTTTTTTTCCAGAGAAAATTAAATTTCTAATTTTGTTTCCACTTATTAAAAATTTATTATTTTTCTTGTGACTGCATTTATTTACAACTTTTTTACAAGAAGAGCACAAATAAGGCTCATCGAAACTTATAATTTTTATTTTTAAATATTTCTCATACTTTATGCATAACTTTTGTGACTCGTATTTTGTATAATAATTTCCAACTCCAGCGTGATCTCTTCCTACCATAAAATGCGTGCAGCCATAATTTTTTCTGATCAATGCATGAAAGAGAGCTTCCCTTGGTCCAGCGTATCTAGGATATGAATTTAACAATCCAAAAACGATATTCTTATTTTTATAAATATTTTTAATAAGTTTTAAATTTCCTTTAATGATAGCTTTTTCTTTATATTCATTTTTTTTATACTGCCCAACCAAAGGGTGAATAAATAGACCATTGCATTTTTTTAAACCATATTGATGTATCCATTCGTGAGCACGATGAGGCACATTTCTTGTATGGAAACCAACAACAGTTCTTAATTTTTTTTTTAAAAAAGTAGATTTTATTTTTGAAGGGTAAGTAAAATTTAAATTTTTCATAATTTTATAATTAAAATTTTTAATGCTGCATTGAATAAAGTAATCTCCAGAATTTAAAAATTTATTAAGACCTGGATGTTTTTTATTTTTGGTTTTAAACAAAATTTTACCAACTTTTGCTTTATTTAATGTATAAAATGATTTTATTTTTAGATCACAAACTTTTTTTGATTTAAAATATGCCTGAATATTTTTATACACTTTTAGTTTATCGTGTAGATTTTGTGAAATATTAATAAATATTGGTATGGGAAAAAATTTATTACTAGTTAGTCTTTTTTTTTTAACTATTGAAATAAAGTCTTTTTTTGAGACAAACTCTCTTAAGGGATTGTAGACTTTAAAATTTAGATTTATTACATCTAAAAGATTATTATATTCTAAATTTAATTTCATTTTTAAATATATAAAGGTTTAAATCAAATATTTATACTTGATTAAAATAATTGAAAAGTTGATATTTGCATATTAAAAAATTTTTGTACAAATATTCCATAATGTATTTTTCACATATTTCTATCGGAGGAGGAATAACAGGTTTAGAAACTATAATATCTGTTTTTAACAAAATTAAGAAAGATACTCAAAAATTAAAGAAAGCAAAAAAAAGAATTAAGCCCAAAAAAATAACTTTTGCAATTGTAGATAAAAATCCAGAAAATATTCCTGGGGGAGTTGCTTATGGATTTTCATTATCACGTTATGGGTATTTCAATAATCCTATCAGATTATCGCCAACTCAATTCACTACTTGGCTTTTCAAGAAAAATAATAAAAAAAAATTAGAAAATTATTTAAAAAAATATGGAGGACATACAGGAAAGGAATGGTTAAAGAAAAATAAAAATATTTTATTTTCTTCAAATAGAGAGAAACAAAAAGAGATGTATATCCCGAGAGCATTTTTGAATATTTGGATGGAGGAAAGATTAATATTCCTTCTATCACAAATAGGGAAAATAGATAAAAAAATACCTATTAGATTTGAAGTTAAATTTTTTAAAGGTGAAGTCATTGCAATTAAAAATAGTATTAAAAACCATAGAAAAATATTATTTAAAGATGGTTTTTGTGAAGAACTAAATTTTAAAATATCTAACAACCCATTTAAAAAAATAACTTTTAATGTTAAGAAAAAAAAATTAAAGTCCATTTTTTCAATTACACAAAATATTGGTATAGGGTTACCTCCACCTAAACAATTAGCAACAGTTAAAGCTCAAAAAAATAATTGTTATATATGGGATTTTTATGCTCAAGGCTCGACCTCTTTACTAAAAGAAAAAATTTATTTTTTAAACAAAAGAAAAAAGAAAATTATAGCCTATTTTATTGGATACAAGGCAGGCTTGCTAGAATCTTTGCCAGAATTACTTCAGATCATAATAAAAAAGAAAATTAATATTAAAATTATATGTTCTTCAAAAAATTTGGAAAGTATTCAGGCGGCAAGATTAAGTTTAAATAAAAACAAGTATAAGCTTAAAGTCCTTTCAAAAAGAAATTTGAATAAAATTAATACTGCAAAAAAGTTATACCTTTCTATTTTAAAAGAGTTTCAAATATCAATTTCAAATGGATATAAAAAATATGATGCTTGGACACAAATATTAAACAAAAATATTTTAAACAAATGTATTAAAAATTTTAGCTTGTACCAAAAAAACTTATACAATGATGTATATCACAACAAAGTTAGAAATATCACAAGATTTACTTATCCAGAAACAATTGCTGCAAGAGAAAAACTATCTAAGAAGGAAATCTTGATTACCAAAAAGGAAAGCGTAAAAAAAGTAGATGTTGAAAAAAGAAAATTAGTTGTTGTTACAAAAGATGAATACCACAAATCAAAAAAATATATTTGTGACCTGGTAATAAATGTTTCCGGGCCACTTGATGCAGGAAAAATTAAAAATGAGATCCCTATTGTTAAGTCTTTAAAACAAAATGGATCAATAGCTAATGACAAAGGTTTCGTTGTAAGTAAAAATTTTGAGCTTACTTCATTAAAAAATATTTATATTCCTGGTATACTCGCTAGAGGTTTTAATCCTGAAAGGAAAACAATTATCCAGGCTATTTTAGGAAATTCAAATATAGTAGGACAAAGCATTGCTAAAACTTTAATTCGTATATAAAAGAAATATAATTTATATCAAAGTATGAGTAAACCACCGATCGAAGATGTGCTTTCATGGGATAAGTTTTTAAAAGAAACTTTAAAAGAAGATTCTCATCCTCCAAAAAAGATAAAATTATTTAATAGGTTAATGGCTCATTCAAATAATTTTTTTATAATATCAGCTATTGGTGCTTTTTCCCCCGGCTACCTAATGCTAATTTCAAAGAAATTAGTTCCTTCATTTAGTTTAATTGATGATGAGCACTTGGACGAACTTAAATGGTTAGCTGAAGTTATGAAAAATGCGATGCAAAAAACTTATGATAGAAATACAGTGGTATTTGAACATGGTATGTGTGCCTGTGTTGGAGGTTTAGATAGAGCCCACATGCATCTTATGACAATTAGCAAAAATGCTAATGACAATTTAATTAAAGATTCAATAAATAAAGCTTTAATAAAAAGGAAAGCTGGAATCACTTCGGTTGAGATTAATGGTCACAAATTAGAAAATATCCATGATATTTTACAAATATCAGATTCAGCAGACGCTGCCTCTTATAAAATTAATGGTAAGCAATTATTATACGAAGATATACAGACTAATTTAGATGTTAATAATTGGCCGGCATCAGCAAGACCCCACGTAAGAAAAGGAGGACATTATGTATATTTTAAAACAAACAATAAAACTTCATCTTTTTTTACTGACAAAAATTTCCAAACACAGTTAGGTAGACAAATCGTTTATGAATTAGAAAAAAAAACTAATCCTACATTCAAAAACATGAGTGATGAGATTTTAAAAAAAAATAATTATGCAAATATTTGGAAATGGCAAGAATTCTCTTTTAAGGAGAATATGCTAAATACTATGCACGATCTAATTCCTGCTTTATTAGAGGTTAAAAAAGATAGCAAGAGTAATAAATTTAATTTTCAAATATTTGAAAAAAAAAATTAACTTTACAAATTTTTAATAACAAAAGTATTCTTCAAGTCTAAAAGTATTTTTTATTATCAATATTTTTTTAAGCATTATTATGTTTTAAATGCTCTTTTTGGAGAAAATATGTATTTAAAGGATAATTTTTTCTTATTTTATAAAATTTATTATATTTTTTTACAAAGAGATATTTTTTAAAGCCATATCTTTTTAGATAATTTTCTATTGTTTTAATATCGTCATTTGTTTCAATAATTAAAGCTGGCTTATCTCTTTTTAATATCTTAGACAATCCTTTTACCACAGATAACTCATGACCATTTACATCAATCTTTATCAAGTCAATTTTAGTTTTAATTTTTTTCATTTTTTTTAGATGTATTTTTTCTTTAATTATTGAAATATTTTTTTTAAATTTAAAATCTAAATTTATCTGATTTAATAATGTTTTTTTACTATAATGAGCGTATGTTATTAAATCTAAGTTTTTTGAAAAAAATCTATATCTTGGAAAAAAAATTTCATAATATTTGTTAGATTGGCTAATACCATAAGGATTTACTATTAATTTTTTTATATTAAGTTTTTTTAAAATTTTTACGTATGATTTATTTGGTTCAAAACAAATAATTTTATTAATTTTTAATTTTCTATTAAAAAACTTAGAAGCAATTCCATCACTAGCACCAACATCAATTATGTTAACTTTCCTATCTAAATTTAAAAAAGATACTCCATTAGCATCTTCCTCAAAAATATTTGTATATCTTATAAAATATCTAGTAACAAAGTATAGTAATGGATGACATCTAACAATTTTTTCAATGAAATATAAAAAACCAGAATTAGTTTTTGATCTTTTCATGTCTAATTTATTTTTCTAACTACTGATAAAATGATACCATTTCTTGTTACACTGAATACATCTTCTCCTTTGAACTTATCATAACAATTGATAAGGTTTTCAGTCTTCCAAATGTTTTCCTCATTAAGAATTACTCTATTTGTCATGATTATATAACTTGAATTTTTTGAATTTCCAAATTTGAAATTTGAGTAACCATTTTTCTTTAAATAGTGTTTAGCTACATTTTGGCCAATTCCACACGTAGCAAAAGTTATTGTAGATTTTTTATTTAGATCGATTTTTTTTATAAGCTCTCTAGCTGATGAACCCCAATAATCATTTTCAAATTTTTTATAACGATTCTCGACCTTACCATTAAATATATTTAGGTATGTGTATTGATATGGAGTCAGTAAAAAAAAGTTAAATAAGAAATAAATAATTAATAATGATATCAATGATAATGTTACCTTAGCAAAGAAGAATTTGATATTTTCAATTAAATAATAAATTGTTAATGCTGGAATTATACAAAAATACGGTAGCATCCATAACACATGTCTCAACCCGTCATATATTGAAAATGGAGTAAAAAACATCAATAGAAAAGGAAAAATAATCATTGATATCATTAATAGGAATTTATAATTAAAGTCATAAAATTTTCTTTTAAAAAAATTATTTGACTTTAAAAAAATAAATAAAAATATTAGATAAGTTAACAAAAAATATTCAGGTGATTTATATAATAAATTAATAAATAAATATGATTTTGGAATATCTCCATAAAGAAAGTAATTTCCATTAACTAATATGTAAGGATACCCCCTCCAAAAATCTCCAATCACCCATTCTAAAAATAAGTTAAATGGCAAAACAAATATATTTGGGTGTGTATCTATCCAAAATAAAACCAGTAAAAAATAAAAAATTACGAAACCTTTAGCAATATCAATTAAAAATTTCTTTTTGCTAAAATTTTTACATGCAAATTTTTTTACAAAAAGAATATCTATCAATAGAAATAAAAAAATAGGAATCAGAGAACCTAAAAAAAATAAATTTATACCAGAACCTAATGCTGCAAGCACAGCGATAAAATTTATATGACTATTTGCTTTAAGTTTAATATTTTGTTTTTTTACATACTGAATTAATAGATAAAAAATCCATACATGACTAAATGCTATAATTGTATCTTTACTATTAAGAGCCATGTGACCGAAAAAGATTGGGTAAAAAAATAAAATTAAAAAAACAATTTTTCCAACATTTTCATTAAATAGTTCTTTACCTATCTTTTTAATTCCAATAATAGCGCCTAATGAAAAAGCAAGATTTATCATATGGCTTGCTTCAATATGGTATTTAATAGGAAAAATTTGTATTAACAAAAATTTTAACGAGTAATAGATTGGTGAGTAGTACTCACGACGAAATATATCAATGTCAATTTTTCCAAGTGAAAGCAAATAATTTATAGCAATTTTACCCTGCGTAATTAATGTTTCTTCATCCCAGCCTTGACCAATTACTAATGCACAATAAATTGAGAAGATAACTAAAAACAAAAATAAAATTTTTTGTTTTGCTTTAATCATCAATTTTAAGGAGATTATTATTTTTCAACTTCTTGAAATTCGTTCTTAATTTTTAAATAAAATTTGTAAAAGAGAATTTTATCTTCATCATTTATAATTTTGTCTCTGAGAAGACCTTTTTTCATTTCTAATCTTATTTTATCTTTAATTTGCTCAATATTTTCTTTGTTATTTAGCGATAATAACTTGTTAATATTTTCAAGTTTCTCAGCAAATATTAAGTTATATGTGACGTTTATTATTATTATTATAGCAAATGTTACTGCAGCTAATTTGATAAAAAATCTCTTTAAGTCTGTTTTATTATTTTGATTCATAAATGATATTCAAATTAACAAGAAAGTAAAACAAAGTAAAATTAAAACTAATAAATTTTTAGATTTGGAAGTGGAAAAATAAATTTACAGCCTTTTTTTCTTATGCTGGACTCTCTTTTTAAAATTTCCTTTTTAAAGTGCCAAGGAAGGACTAAGTAATAATCAGGTGATAGTTTTCGAGATTTTTTTTCAGAGATTATTTTAATTTTAGTTCCTGGAGTATAGTGATTAAATTTTTTAGGATTTCTATCAGCAATGTACTTAATATGTTTTTGATTTAATCCAAAATATAACAATAAAACATTACCTTTTGTAGAAGCTCCATAACCATGAACTATCTTTTTATTGTTAATTAAAGAATTTAAAATTTTTCTTAATCGCGATCTAATATTGTTTATATCTTTAATGAAGCAAGAATAAGTTTTTTTCTTATCCAATTTGAATTTTTTTTCTTCACTAAGAACTTTTTTGATTACCTTGTAATTGGTTTTATATTTAGAATTTTTTTTACAAATTAAATATTGTACACTTCCACCATTAATACTATTTCTTTTTAGATCAAATACTCTTAAATTATTATTTTCAATCATATTAATTATTACTTTTGTAGAGTAATAATAAAGATGTTCATGACAAATAGTATCAAACATTTTAAATTTAATGATAGACAGCAAATCAGCTTGCTCTAGCATAAAAATTCCATCATCATGAAGTATTCTCTCTACGTCGCTTAAAAATTTGTTTGGATTTTCCGCGTCATAAAACACCGATAACGCAGTTATAATTCTAAATTTTTTATTTATTTTTTTTTCTAATATTTTATCTGCAGAAAAAAAATCCGATATCTTATAATTAATATTTTTATAAAATTTAAAGTATTTGTTTACTAGCGGGTCAACACCAACTTTAATTACATTTTTACTATAAAAATTTAATAATGTGGCATCATTGCTCGCAATATCTAGAACATAGTCTCCCTGTGTTAATTTTGATTTATTAGAAAGCATCAAACGAATATCATTCATATGATCTCTCATGGTTTTATTTATGCCAGTTTTATATCCATAATCTGGTCCATAAAGATATTTCAAATTAAAACTTCTATTCAGTTGAACCAATGAACATTTTCTGCACATCACTAAACCCAGTTGAGCTTTATTAATATTAGTAGATTTGCTTTTTGGAAACTTACCTGTGAAATTTAGATTACCTAAAGAAAATAATTTTAATAAGCTTAAACTGCTACAATTTTTACATTTTTTAATTTTCATTAAGTCTTTTTCTTGAGTAATATAATTTACTTAATGAAAAGTAAAATATTAATTTTTTCTGCTACTTATAATGAGGCTAAAAATATAGCGCTTTTGATAAAAGCCATTGAAGAACTCAATTTAAATGTTGACGTTCTAATCATTGATGATAATTCGCCTGACAAAACATGGGAAGTTGTTCAAAACTACTCAAAGAATAAAAAAAATATTTATTTAATTATTAGAGATAAAAAAATGGGTCTAGATACTGCTCACAAATTAGCTTTCGAGTATAGTGTTAATAATAATTACGATTTTTTAATTACTATAGATGCAGATTTAACTCATGACCCAAAAAAGATACCTGAATTTATTAATGAACTGGAAAAAAATCCCTTTGTACTTGGATCAAGATTTACTAAAGGAGGATCCTTTGATTCCAAAGGTTGGAGACGCGCTCTAAGTATTTTTGGAAATAAATTTATCAAAATTATGTTTAATATTAATTGTGATGAATTTACGACTGCTTTCAGAGGATACAATTTAAAACAACTTGAAGGATTTGATTTAAGAGATGTGAAATCAAAAGGATATAGTTTTTTTATGGAAACTATTTTCTTAATAAATAAAAAAAATATTCCTATTAAAGAAATACCCTTTCATGCTCAGTTAAGATACAAAGGCAAGTCTAAAATTGAACGAATAGAAATTTTTAGAACTTTAATAAATGTTCTTAGATTAAAATTTAATCTTTAAATAATTACTAATATTTCTCAACTCTATTATTGATTTATTTATCTTTTTTTAAATTATTAATAAAATGGAAAACTACTGCAGCTGAATTAGAAATATTAAGACTTTCAATTTTTTTATTGATATTAATTCTCAATAAAAAATCAGAGTTTTTAAGTGTTTGATATTTTAAACCATAACCTTCGGAACCAAACAACAAAACGTTATTTCCTTTCCAGTCATGTTTTGTAAAACTTTTTGAACCATTTTTATCAAAACCACATACCCAAAAATTTTTTGTTTTTAGATATTTTAGTGCAGAGCTTATATTTGAAACTTCGAATATATTTATATGATCCATGCAACCGCTTGCACTTTTATATAAAAGCATGCTTTCTCTTGGAAAAGACTTTTCTTTTACAATTATTCCATCAATATTAAATGAGGCTGCGCTTCTTATGATTGAACCAATATTTCTAGGGTCAGTTACTTCTTCGAGAACAGCAAATGTTATGTTGTTTTTTTCTTCTATAGAATTTAAATAATCTTTGAGATTTATTTCCTCTAAATGTTCAATTTCTGCTATCAAACCTTGATGTGATATTTGATCTTTTGAACATAAACGATCCAATTCTTTATTGCTCTTGTAAAATAATTTGATGTTTTTTAGCAAGTTTAGATTATGGTTTTCTTTATTTAATGTTTTTTTTGAATTCTCATTTAAAAATAAATTGATAACTTTACGCTTTGGGTTTCTTAGGGCTTCTGTCACAGCATGTTTCCCGGCTATCAAAAATGTAGTCTTTTTCATGTTTTCTAGGAATTAAAAGGATTAATA
>CEUZ01181170.1_pt1 | contig 11131 bp, 10 predicted proteins | sample 361511 | NCBI WGS metagenome assembly CEUZ01 (sample SAMEA2622822, study PRJEB7988) | marine metagenome | biome: marine biome (ENVO:00000447); feature: surface water layer (ENVO:00002042); material: "saline water (ENVO:00002010), including plankton (ENVO:xxxxxxxx)" | depth 5 m
CAGATCTCAAATCTGCCGCTTTTAAACGGAATCACTTTCATGATCCAGGAGGGGCAGTTCAAAGCGCTGCCCGAGAAGAAGTGGCAAAAATTATGATTACTAAGACCCGAGATGAATGGTTTGAACTGTTAACGAAGGCCGATGTATGTGTCGGGAAAATTAATGATGTTGATGAGGTCTTCAGGGACCCTCAGGTTGTTCACAGGGAAATGATTCTTGAAACTGAACATCCAGTTGCAGGTACAATTCGACAACCAGGGATCCCGATTAAGCTATCGAAGACTCCAGGTGTGGTGCATGCTTTTCCTCCCTACGCGGGAGAACATACAGAGGAAATTCTTACCTCTCTCGGTTATGGTAGGGATGAAATAAAGAATTTACGTAAGGAGGGAATAGTATGACGGCTAGTGGACCTTTAGTTGGGTACAAGGTTATTGAGCTTGCTGGAATTGGCCCAAACCCAATGTGCGCGATGCTTCTAGCTGATATGGGTGCGGAAGTGATTCGTGTGGACCGTGTAGTAGATGCTGGTTTGGGTATAGCTATGGACCCCAAAAACGCCTTCCTTGACCGAAGTAGACGCTCAATCGCAGTTGATCTTAAGCAAAAAGAGGGAGTTGACCTTATTTTAAGCATGGTGGAGCAGTCTGATGCCTTAATAGAAGGATTTCGGGCAGGTGTAACTGAGAGAATGGGCCTAGGACCAGATGATTGTGCCGCACGTAATCCTCGCTTGGTTTATGGACGTGTGACGGGTTGGGGCCAGGACGGGCCTTTGGCAAAAGTAGCCGGTCATGACTTAAATTATATTTCGTTGATAGGAGCAGCTCACGCTATTGGGCGCAGCGACTCACCACCGCCACCTCCTATGAATCTAATCGGCGATTTTGGAGGCGGTGGTGTCTTCCTTGCTTTGGGTGTTGTGTCTGCATTACTTGAAGCGCAGAAATCAGGCCGTGGTCAAGTCGTAGACGCAGCGATGGTAGACGGAGTTGGTTCACTCGCAACTGCAGTTTACGGAATGCACTCGGCAGGTATTTGGACTGATGATCGAGAGAACAACATTCTTGATGGAGGGGCTCATTTTTACAATACTTATGAGACTTCTGATGGGAAGTATGTTTCAATCGGCTCTATCGAGTCTAAATTTTACGCAGAACTACTAGAGCTTACCGGTTTTGAAGATCCCGAGCATGAAGGGCACATGGACAGAACCAGATGGCCCGAACAAAAAGTTCGGATGACGGAGATCTTTAAGACCAAAACACGAGACGAATGGTGTGAAATTCTAGAAGGGACAGACGTATGTTTTGCTCCAGTCCTAACGCTGACAGAGGCGCCCAAACATCCACACAATGTTGCGCGAGATAGCTTTGTGGAGGTTGCAGGTGCAACTCACCCCGCACCAGCTCCTCGATTTAGTCGGACACCTTCTCAAATTCAAAAGCCAGCTTCTGCTCATGGTGCGGATACGGAGGCAGTTCTTAAAGATTGGGGCTTCTCTCCCGATGCTGTTGGGACATTGAAATCAAAGGGTGTGGTGTCTTAAGGGCATGGGTGTCGTTAACTAAAAAAGTTTATGTTCTAAAAAGTTTATTTCTTTACCGAGCCCCCGACGCTTAGCTTCTTGGTAAACAGCGTATCCCGACATGACGTCCTGAACGGCCGTTCCTACAGACTTGAAGAGAGTGATGTGATCGTTTTCTCTGTTGAAGGGTTTGGTAACCAGCGAAGTAAGCTCTTCGATTTTTTTCGAATCCCAGGCACCGGTCTCAACTGCGGCGATAGCGTCTCCTGATTCGGCTTTTACTTGAAATTCTGAGTCCACTCCAATTTGATTAGCACGCGAAAAACATTCGGGATTAATCTCACGAAGTTTTCCTCCAGTAGCGCCAATGGAGTTAATGTGTTGGCCGCTTTCCATCCACTCGCCCTTGTAGGCGATTAAGTCTCCCTGACCGGTTGTATTGGTGGCGACAACCACGATATCGGTACCGCTAACTGCTTCCTCGGGCGTTGATACCGATCGAATCTCGAAATTAAGAGATGCTGACATTTCATTGGCAAAGCGCTCCCGGTTGTTTGGGTTTGGGGAGAACACCTTTGCGCGGGATATGTCTCTAACAGCACAGACTGCCGCCAGGTTTGTTCGCCCTTCTAGTCCCGAGCCAATTACTCCGACACTTTGAGAATTCTCTCGTGCTAAATACTTGGTTGCAATACCCGTCGTGGCTCCGGTACGTGCTCCTGTTAAATATGCTGCATCTAAAAGAGTAAGTAGGTCACCTTTGGCTTCGTCGTAGATAGCAATTACATAGCGAACGCCGTGTTCTACGGATCCATTAAAAATTTTAAGCCCCATCACGCCGCTCGTCTTCATTACGGCAGGCATAATTCGAAAGAAACCCGAAGTAGTGGGTATGTTGAGGCGGGGTGGCATTTCAACTGAATCGGTAGCCTGTTCACGAATGCCATTCTCGATCGCGTCGATCATTTTCGGGATATCGGTTGAAGCGAATACGTCTTCAGGTGAAAGGACGAGAGTCACTTCGGATTTCGACCTGTAAAGAATTCTGCATTGTCTCCTTCGCTGACTGGAAGACCGGCAGAGACTAAGCCTGCTCTTAGTGAATTCATTTGGCCATCAAGAAGTCGCATAGTGGGTGCTCGGAGAGGGCCGCCATTCCACCCGTTCAGCCAGCCTTGATATTTCCACAACATCCGATGAAGAAAATTTGCACCGGCTAGGTGTCCCATAGCTTGAGAATTCGCCTTCCGAGCACTGCTTAGCTTCCAGTAGTTATCCATTGCCTCATTGTGTTTTCCGGAGCGAGCAAGTTCAAAAATTGCCGGAATTCTGTCGCCGTAATATTCGTAATTACTGGTTCCCATGAAAGGCATATCTAAAAGGGTAGCCATCGGAATACCGTTGCTCTCTATAGGTTCAGTCACGATGACACGATCGCTAAAACGACGAAAAACATCGACGAACCCCCCAACGCTCGGCATTCCTCCCTCAGCTTTAATAGCCACAATGTTTGGCACGTCATCGAGAAGCTTTTCGATTAAGTTTGGAGAGAAGCCAGCTGAAGGATGAACCCGTTCAAAACCCCATAAAGGAACAGGGAAAATCATTACTGCCACGTCTATCGAATCACAAAACGTTCGAGTGTACTCGTATATATCTTCTTCGTTATGAGGATAAAAAGTAGGAGGATAACCAAGCAAGACCAAAGAAGCGCCGGCTTCTTGGCTGCGTTGCGCAACTGATATGTTTTCCTCGAGCGAGTTATGGCTCGCATGATGAATTAAACGTAAACTGTCTTTTGCCTCGTCATGCGCGTAGCGAAAAAAATCAATATACTCGTCGTTTGTCGTTGCTGTTTCAGACACGAGCAACGTTCCCCAGAAACCACACTCGATCTCTTTGCGAATGTCGTGACGAATTGCCTCCTCATTCAAAGTCTCCAGGTCAGTGGTGAAGGTAGGAATGACAACATTTGCGACGCCGGACATGTTTTCCTTTGCCCATGCCCTCGCTTCGCCTCGACTGTAAGGAAGTATATGGGTCATATCGTGAGTTTTAAACCTCCGTCAACATAGATTGTTTGACCGGTGATATAACTCGCGGCGGGAGTGGCGAGAAGGGTGGTAGCTTGTCCGATCATATCGGGTGTTGCCCAATCACCAAGCGGAATGCGACTTGCAAATTCGGCGTCGACTTCCGCAGTAGTAGGATCTCCCCTTTCTTTGGCAAGGTTTCCGCGTACTGTCATTGAGCCCGGAGTTTTCACCGCCCCAGGAGCAATAACATTGGCGGTGACTCCATGTTCTGCATATTCGAGAGCGCAGGAGCGAGTCAGCGCTTCCAAACCGCCTTTGCTGGAATCGTAATGTGGCATTCCCACATAACTCTTTCCCGTGTTGATTGAGGAGATATTGATTATTCTTCCTTTACTGCCAGCCTTTACGATTTCCGGTGCGAGCTGTCGGATCATTAGGAAAGCACCACGTAGGTTGACGTTAAGGACATGATCCCAAAGGTCCATTGTCATTTCTGAAATAGGACTCATGGGGTAGACTGCGGCGTTGTTCACAAGTATGTCTATGTGCCCAAAACTTGACATAGTTTGTGAGCACAGATTTTCGACACTTGTTTCATCCGAGACATCAGTTGAGACGGCAATTGCCTGATCTCCCTTCGATAGGATCTCATTCGCTACCTTTTCAGCTTCGGTGCTGTCGAGATCCGCGATTGCAACGGAGCATCCGGCACTAGCTAAGTTCTGGGCGATTCCCATTCCGATACCTTTAGCCGCTCCTGTAACGATAGCTACGCGACCGGAAAGATCGAAAAGTTGCTGTGAATTCATGTGAACCTCTTATTAAAAAAAGATAGTAATCGATTCGATTACGTCGTGATCGAAAATGACCATTCGCTCTTCGTTTATCCAACCTGTCGGATCTTTTCTCCACCAGTCTCTCCGAACACCAACGAAAAAAGTTTCATCTTTTCCAGGCCTACCTCGAAATACTATGAAGTTTGATTCGACGCGGACTCGATCGGTCTCCTTTTCGAGAATTTGTACGTTTGAAACAAAATGTCTCGTTCTAGATGGAGGTTCCTCTGCATGTGCATAGCCTGTTGCAAGCCTCTTGACTCGAAACCCAAGTGTCATTTTGTTGTCATCAAAATGACTTAGGAGGTGGGGTTTCGCGAAGTTTTCGTTACCGCGATCGAGGTTTTCTCGGACAGGCGCCCAATATCTTGTGTCATCATCGAATAGATCTAGCCATTCGTCGTATTTATCATTGTCGAGGAGCCAGGCTTCCTTGATGAAAAATTCTTCAAATTCCTGCCTTAGATCAAAAGAGTTCATTTTCTGCCCATCATTTCCCGCCAATGCTCGTGATAGCCGAAGACACCGATCTCTGTGGAGGGTGGGTGGAGTAACCCTGGTTTGTCAGCAAGTTCCTTTCCATGACCAGCTCCCATCTGGTAGTTAAGAGGGTAATTGATTCGATTTTGGCCCGAGAGAGTGTCGGTAATTTCTCCCCAGACGCACCCATCATCTTGCTCAAAAATGCCACTTGGGCTGAACGTTAGGCACTGCATTTTGCGCGTTATTTCTACTATTTCAGGTGGGGCATCGCGTTCGATTAATCCCCAGGACCATACCTCCATTTCTTTAGGTCCTCTCGGATGCCAGACTCGAATCGTTGTAAAGCCCAGGAATCCAAGTATGGAGAAATTTGGGAAGATCGTTCCTACCTGAACCCCATTTATCAGAGCCGCCTGACGAGGCGGCAAAACTTCTTGGGCTTCCTTTTCAAGCTGCTTCATGTATTCGGCTTGGACCGGGGGGATGTCTTCGCTTGGTAAATGAAAATTAATCCATCCATGGCCATTCGAGCACTTAGCTTCAAAATCTGTGTCCCAGGGCGTGCCTCCGCGATATTCGTCAGGTCCTAGTCCGATGAGGTTAGGACTCCTATGAAGGGTGTCTGCGTGATAGTTGTCTCCTGCAAATTGCTCGGAGGCGAGCTTCCAATTACCGGGCATCCGCCAGCGATGAGTCCCAGGAGTTGAAACCGTACCGCCCTTGGAGCGCCGAAGTATTAGGTCTAAATAAAATGCAAAGCTTCCTAGATATTCGGTGAGGCTTTGGGACTCCTCATCGAAGCAGGCGAAAACCAGCCCGTAGTGACTCTCGACTCTGGGAACCTCTATTAGCCCCCATTTATCTTTATCTAAGTCGTTGTGGTATGCCTCACGTATTTGTGGGACGCCCTGAAGACCACCTTCTGTGTTATAGCTCCATCCGTGATAGGGGCAGGTGAAGATCTTCGTGTTTCCATGATCTTTTCTGCAAACCTTAACTCCTCGGTGTCGACAGGAATTTAAAAAAACTCTGAGCCGATCGGAGCGATCCTTAACGAAAATTACTGGCTCTTCGCCCATGTACGTAGTCACATAGTCACCTTGGTTGGGCACCTGTGATTCGTGGCCAATGAAGAGCCAGCAACGGCCGAACAGTTTCTCTTGCTCGGCTTTATAGATTTCGGGATCTACGAAGACTCTTGGATGAACCGTTTTGTTTTTAAGGTCAACTAGTGAAGTGAAGTCGGACATTCTTAATTGTCGTTCTCCTTTATGGAGCTCACCCAGTAAGGTAGTCTGCGATTTTCTACGTACAATTGTATAGCATCAATCTGTACAGAGGGCTGGGTCGAGAAGTTCTATGTTCGGTTCTTTAGAAAATTTTTTTGTATTGCTAGTTGATTCCCAAGCCATAATGCGTATTCGGTATGATCTTCCAGGCTGTCATTGGTGTTGGGATGGATCAAGACTGATAGACCGCGATGATTAAAAGAAAGCCAAGGAACAAGTGTAGGGAAAAGCTCGCTTTTAAATTTTACTTGGTACATAGGTTTGCTGTGCGGCCCAACCGGCTCATCCCTCCATCTCCCGAGTTCGACCTCAAAGTTTGAGCTGAGTTGTTCTCGTAACAAACTTGCGTTTTTTTTCGATTCAGCGTCATAGTAAATATGGGCGTGGTAGTAAACGGTCTCCATGGACACTCCTGTTTAGGCTTCTGTTCGTCTTCATTGTATAAGGTTACGCTGCTACGAGAAGACATTTCGAGCTATTTTGCTAAACAGATAAGTAGAAATTGAGGAGAAAGAATGGGAAACAATACCGAAAGTCTTTTTGATCGCTTTAGCGTTATCGACGTTGATACTCATTTAACTGAGCCACCAGACGTATGGACATCCCGTCTTCCGAAGAAATATGGCGATAGTATTCCTCACCTAGAGAAGAAGGGTCCCAAAGATATGTGGTTCATCAATGGGAAAGCAGCGGGTGCACCCGGAGCATACACGATGGCGGGCCATGATGGGATCTTCCCGGAGAGCTATCGGGACACATGGGACGAGATTCCAGCGAGTGCTTACGATCCTGGCGCACGTCTTAAACTCATGGACGATGAAGGTATTCACGCTCAGGTACTTTATCCAAATGTCGGTGGGTTTGGTTCTGGAAGATTTTTGAGACTTCCAGATGAGGAACTTAAACTTGCTTGCGTAACTGCTTACAATGACTTTGTTATGGAATGGACCAATGAGGATCCCAGTCGCTTAATTCCAGTGATGGGCACACCATTCTGGGATGTTTCTGAGACAGTACGGGAAATCGAGAGGTGTGCAAAGTTGGGCGCTAAGTCCGTCCTTTTTTGCAATTCACCGGAGGAATTTGATCTTCCTCCCACTAGACACCCGCATTGGGATCCTGTCTGGTCAGCAGCTCAGGATGCAGATCTCCCTGTTGCGTTTCATATAGGGGGAGGGGATGACGCAGGACTTTTTAGGGATAACTCTCAAATAGGGTTTCAAGCGAACTTTGGCCGAGTTTCGTCCTTGATGGTGTTGGATAATATTCGTTGCCTAGCTGATATAATCTTCGGTGGCGTTTGCCACAGGTTTCCAAATTTAAAGTTTGTATCCGTGGAGAGTGGAGTTGGTTGGATACAAGGTGTTCTGGAGACCTTTGATTGGCAATGGGCAAATGGAGGGGTCCGGAATGAGAATCCTGAGTACAAACTCCTGCCAAGCGAATACTTTCGGAGACAGATTTATGGGTGTTTCTGGTTTGAAAATGCTGGGATACAGTCGGCGCTTGAGCTCTTTCCTGAAAATATTCTCTACGAAACAGATTATCCTCACCCGACATGCCAATACCCAAATGCGCAAACACCTGCAGAACATCCTCGTGATTATGCTGACCGCGTGCTTTCTGGATTACCGGAGGATACTTTGCAGAAAGTTTTGCACGATAATGCAGCGCAACTCTATAAGTTAACTTGATGGCCTCGGCGTCTAGTTTTACGTGGCATGACTCAACAGATCGCGCTGTTTAGAGACCGTCCAGCTGGATCGGCTGCTTTAGATGTTGCACTATCACGTTCTCTGTTGATGGAAGCATCTAGAGGTGATCGAGGGGAGTGTCTGAGGATCTATCAGGCGAAGGATGCTTTGGCTTTCTCAAGTTTAGATCGAAATAGACCTGGATTTCGCAAGGCTTGTAAGATCGCTGAAAGTTTAGGATATGAACCAATTGTACGACTTGCGGGGGGACAAGCGGCTGTTTTCACAGAACAAAGCATTGCATTTGCGTGGATAATTCCTTCAAAAAATCCTCGAACTCTGTTGAAAGAACGGTTTATAACAACTTCGGCGTGGATCCAGCGCTCACTTGTAAGTTTGGGATTGGATGCCAGAGTAGGAGCGATTTCAGGCGAGTATTGTCCGGGTGCATATAGCGTCAATCTGAGAGGGAAGATCAAGGTAATGGGTGTTGGGCAACGTATCGTACAAGGAGCTGCTCATGTAGGTGGGGTTATCTGCGTTTCTCGGTCACTCGAAATGAAGAAAATTCTAACTCCGATTTACGACACATTATCCTATGCGCTCGAACCTGAAACGATTGGCAGTCTCTCCGATGACCTGCCCGAGATTAGTTTGGACAGAATTGCGGATACACTTATTCTTCACTTCGAAGACAAAGATAAATTAGAAGAACAAAATTTTCAGAAACCTCTCTTGGAAGAAGCTCGAAGTTTCGAGAGTGATCATAGAGCCTCGAGATTCCCCGGTATTCCTCAGGCGAGAATGTTAGCTGGGGCTAATAAGACGGTATTAGGAAAATTTGGAGCTGATAGGTAAAGAACGGCGTTCCTGGTTAGGTTCTTTTTCAAGGCTTAAAAGAAGAGTCGGGAGTAAAAAGAAGTCAGCAACGACTGCAGCTCCGATAGTGATTGCTATTAGTTGTCCCATAACCGTGTTGGGTTGAAACGGAGAGATTACCATGACGCTAAATCCAACGAGTAAAATCAGAAAGACGACCCAAAGGGCATGGCCAACCGTGTTTAGTGCATAACGGATCGATGATTCAACAGTAGCTCCCTCTTCTTTTAGTGCCCGTTGGTATTTACTCAAAAAGTGTACAGTTGCGTCAACTATAAGTCCCAAGCTGCAAGCCGTAACCATCGAAACGGTAAATCCTACCTCGCCTACAAGTAAGGACCATGTACCGAACGCGATTATTGTCGGAACAAAATTGGGTATTAAACTTAAAATTCCTAAGCGCAGGCTTCGTAGAGCCACTATTAAAGTTAAAGAGATCAATCCAAATGCTATCGAGGTACCTTTAATCATTCCTAAAATGTTGCGTTCAGAAAGATTAGCGAACATCATTGCAGTTCCTGCCCCAATCGCAGCTTCTCCCTTGGGGTCTCGAGTCTTGAGCCAGCTTTGAGCTTTGTCGTCAAATGCCCGTAGTTCTCTTGCGCTGAGGTCGTTGAAGGTTACAGCCACCTTAGATGAAGACTTGTCAATATTTATAGTATTGTTTAAGTCGAGTCCGTAAGGGAGAGACATTTCGTAAAGCAGCAGGTATTGAGCCGATAGATCACGTTGATCAGGTAGGCTGTAAAACTGTGGCTGATCAAAGTTCATATTTTTATTGAGTCTTCGCATAATGTCGGAAATTACCGACACATGGAGAATCTCTGGTTGCTCTCGCAGCCAATTTGCAAAATCATCGATAAGTTCAAGGTATTCCGGCTTACTAATACCCTGAGGTTCTCCAGAAGGAAGTGAGTAGTCGTGTAAATAGATTCCAGTCAGGTTCTCTCTGATAAAATCAGTATCTGCTCGAAATTGAACACTGGGTTCAAAAAACTTGAGAAATGTATCATTTAATTCAATCTTCGGAATCAAGCTTGCTGCCAAAATCGTAAGGGATGCAGAGAAGAAAAGCACTTGCCTTTTGCGCTTAACAAGTATGTCGGCGAGTCCAGACATCGAAGGGCCAATCCATACTTTGGTTACTTTGTGTGGTGTTACCGATAAAAAAGCGGGCAGGAAAGTAATTGAATAGATCCAAGCGAAAGCCACTCCCATGGTAGTTATATTTCCAAGATCCGCGAAAGGAGGTGAATCGCCAAAGTTAAGGCTAAGGAATCCTATTCCAGTAGTAAGGCTAGTCAAGAATATGGGACTCATGTTGAGTCGAAGGCTTTCTATTATTGCCTGTCGTTTAGGTAGTCCCCGTTTCATGGATTGCGCAACGCTTACAGAGATATGGATACCGTCTGCAATTGCGACGGTTAGAATGATTGTTGGAGCTAAGGAAGCCTGCGGTGTCATCGGTATTCCGAGCCACCCGGCCAACCCGAGAGCGCTGGCGGCAGATGCTCCAGTGACCAAAATCGTGCCCAGAGTTGCCCAGACGGACCGCATAAAAATTATCATCATGATGACAAGGACGAGATACATCAATGGTGTTAAGTTTTTAAAGTCTGATTCGGCAAGCCGATTAATAGTTGAAGAGAGCGCGACGGCGCCTGTGAGCGCAAATGTTATCTCAGGGAATTCTTTTTTAATTTTGACCAAAAGCGCTTCGGCTTCTTTGATTACCTCTACTTCGTGACTAAGGGTGTCGTCCGGTAGTTGTACAGTAACATTGACGCCTGTCGCTGCTGCATCCGGGGAAATCAGCCGGCCGTTCAAAAGAGGTTCGTTCAAGACTATTTGTCGAATCGAAATTAGGCGAGACTCATTCAGAAGTTCTAAGTCGTCGACCAACGTTTCTACAATTAGCTCATCACCTCTAGCAAAAGAATGTTGAAAGTTTGTTATCGAATCGACTCTACTAGAGTAAGGTAGTTGCCAAGCTGCTTCGGTAAGTCTATGGACCGCCTCTAGCGTTCGAGAGTTGAAAACGTTGCCGCCGGGATCAACTAAGGCAAATAAGACGTTGTCATTTTTGCTATAGATAGCTTGTATTTCTTCAAACGCTTTTAGCTGGGGATTGTTTTCGCCAAAGTTGTAACGATAGTCTCCACGAATTTGGAGAAATCGTGCGCCAGATGCTATTAAGAGCACAGCTAGAATAAAGGTCGTAATTGCTAGCCAACGCCATCTAAGAATTCTTATGGCGTAGGCCTCTGCTATTTGATCCCCAGAATTCAATATCTCTTCCCTGATCCGATTCAATAGACTTCTTTTGCCTTATTGCAAAAGTACCGTGAGCGGCTGGAGAACTTAGCAGACTGGATGCTGGGGAGTT
>CEUZ01186375.1_pt1 | contig 11122 bp, 9 predicted proteins | sample 361511 | NCBI WGS metagenome assembly CEUZ01 (sample SAMEA2622822, study PRJEB7988) | marine metagenome | biome: marine biome (ENVO:00000447); feature: surface water layer (ENVO:00002042); material: "saline water (ENVO:00002010), including plankton (ENVO:xxxxxxxx)" | depth 5 m
TTCATTTAGTATAAAAACAAATTAAAAAAATGTTCAATAATGTTTTACTATTTTTTTGCTTAGTTTTTTTTTTTTCTTTTACATCAAAAGTAAATAGCTTTACAAAAAAAGAAATCTTATCAATAAAACAAAAGGTAAGCATTAATAATTCAATAATAACAAATGCGAGAACTAATAAATCAAAATTTAATCTAAATAAATATCAAGACTCTAAAATTATTTTCGAAGCTATAAAAAAAGAAGAATGGAATAGAGCTTCAAAATTAGCAAAAAATAACGAGGTATATAAAAAAATTGTTGAATGGTATTTTTTATACCAAAATCAACATCCAAAACATTTATTAAAAACAAACTCTTTTCTTGAAAAAAATCCCAATTGGCCAAAAAGACTATTTTTTAGAAAAAAAATTGAATTATTTATTGATAGAAATTGGGAAAATAAAAAAATTATAGATTTTTTTGAAAGCAATCCTCCTTTAACAACTAAAGGAGCTGTAAATTATATTGATGCGCTAAATAAAGAAAATGGTATTAATTCTGTAAAAAATCTAGCAAAAAAAACGTGGATAGAAAGAAAATTTACTAAGAGACAAAGTAAAGACTTTTATAAAAGATATAAAAAAATTTTAACAACTGAAGATCATCTTAAAAGAATTGAAGAATTAACTTGGAAAGGAAGAACTTATGAAGCAAGAAGAATGCTTCCTTTAATTGATAAAGAAAATAAAAATTTATATAACGCCAAAATTACATTAAGAAGAAGAGCTGGTAATGCTGATCAAGTAATTTCGTTAGTATCTGAAAATTTAATTAATGATCCAGGATTAATATATGAAAGATTAAGATGGAGAAGAAAAAGTAGATTATATAAAACAGCATATGAAATAATAGATCCGTTACCACAAAATTTGAAATACGAAAGAAAATGGTGGTATGAAATCTCAATAATAGTAAGAAAATTAATTGAAAACAAAGAATATTCAAAAGCATATGAACTAATAAAAGATTTTAGTTCTAAATCAAATGAATTATTATCAGAATCAGAATGGTATTCTGGATGGATTGCATATGAATTTTTAAATTTAGATCCTGAAATTTATATTAATCACTTCTTAAATTCATATGAAAATACAGATCATAATGGAGAGAAAGCAAAATCTGCATATTGGGCTGGAAAGTCTTATGAAAAAATTAAAAATAAAGAATTAAGTAACTTGTGGTATAAAAATTCATCTCAATATGTTACAGAATTTTATGGGCAATTAAGTTTTGAAAAAATAAATAAAGATAGTGCTTTAATCCCTAACGAAGAACTATATGGAAAAAATATTTTTATAAAAGATGATTTAGATTTTATAGAAAGTGATATTTACAAAGCAAGTGAATTAGTTTTAGTTCATGGATCAAGAAAAGAAGCAAAAATATTTATTTCTCATTTAATAAAAAATAATAAAAGTCCTGGACAGCTTCAAATAATTGCAAAGTTAGCAAAAGACTTTAATAGGCCTGATCTTTCAATTAGAGCTGCAAAATATGCAATAAAAAATAATGTATTTTTATATAATTATGCTTATCCATCACTACGTGGGTTTGTAATGAATAAAGAAATAGAAAAAGAATTAGTTTATGGAGTTATAAGACAAGAAAGTGAATTTGATTCTAAAGCAATTAGCAGAGTTGGTGCAAGAGGTATGATGCAAATAATGCCAGCAACCGCAAAAAAGGTTTCAAGTAACTTAAAATTAAGTTATTCAAAAAAAAGGTTAACTAGTGATGTGCAGTATAATATTACACTTGGTTCAAACTATTTAAACAATTTAATAAATCAATATGACTCTTATTTATTAGCGCTTATAGGATATAATGCTGGTCCTAGAAGAATTAATAGATGGATAAAAAAGTATGGAGATCCTAGAAAAGAAAATATAGATACTATCAGTTGGATCGAAAAAATTCCTATAAAAGAAACTAGGCTTTACGTAAAAATTGTATTATCAAACATGCAAGTTTATAGACAAAAAAATCAAGAGAGTAAAAATTTAAGTATTTTTTCTAAGAAGAATTAACTTTAATCTATTAAATCCTTTAATTATTTCTTTTTTTGGACGTGAATAACTAAAACGTATATATTTTTTTCCCTCATAAGAATCAAAATCAATTCCTGGAGTTAAAGCAATTCCATTTTTAATTAATAAATCTTTACAAAATTTAACACTATTATTTGATATATTAGTAATATCAGCATACAAATAAAAACTACCTTCAGGTTTAATAACGGGGTTTATTCCAATTTTAGGTAAATTTTTATAAAGAAAATTCATATTTTCTTTATAAATCTTAACTAATTTTTTTAAATATAAATCATAATCAAAAGCTGACATCGCAATATGTTGCGATACAGTTGGTGGGGCTACAAATAAATTAGGTGCTAAATTTTTAATAGATGGAAATAAATCATTTGGACTAATTATCCAACCAACACGCCAACCAGTTAATAAAAAATATTTTGAAAAACTATTAATTATAATTGATTGATTATTATATTTAAAAAAAGTATCTGACTTGTTTGTATAATCTATACCGTGATAAATTTCATCTGCTATAATTCTAATTTTATTTTTTTTACAAAATAAAGCGATTTTTTTTATTTCACTTTTTTTAATTGTTGCACCAGTTGGATTTAATGGGTTAGAAATTAATAATCCATCAATATCTTTATACTTACAAATATTTTTAAAATTATATTCAAAATTATTTTTTGAATTACAAATAATAGGCTTAAGTTTAAGATCAAAAGCTTTAATCATATTTTTATATGCGGGATAATTTGGGACAGTTACACCAATAGTATCTCCTTTATCAAAAGCACTCAATAAAGCTAGTATAAAAGCACCTGAAGATCCAAATGTAATAACAATTCTATTATAATTAATTTTTACTTTATATTTCTTTAAATAATAAGAGCTAATTCTTTTTTTTAATGTGTTTAATCCCAAAGGATTTGTATAACTAACATTAGTTTTTTTTATTAATTTTAAAGCTTTGTTAAAAGCAGAATTTGGTAATTTAGCAGTAGGTTGCCCAGCTTCAAAATGAATAATATCTTTTCCCTTTTTTTTTAAATTTTGAGCTTCTTCAAACAAGTCCATTACTATGAAATTAGAAACTCTACCTCTTTTTGATATAAATTTATTCATATATTATAATTAAAAAAAAATATACTATTAATCTATATGAAAAAGTTTTTAATTTTATTACTTTTTTTACTCTCATTATCATTCAATTCTTTTGGAATTATAAGAGATTCAGAAATTGAGTCTTTAATTAAAGAAATTGTAAGTCCAATTGCAAAAGCTGCCAAGCAAAATGAAAAAAATTTAAAAATATTTATAATAAATGATGATCAAGTTAATGCTTTTGTAACACCAGGTCAAAAGATGTTTATTTTTTCTGGTCTAATAATAAATACAAAAAATACAAATGAAATCGAAGGAGTAATAGCTCATGAATTAGGGCATATAACTGGAAAGCATCATATTAAAATATATGAAACTTTAGAAAAAAGTAGAGTAATTAGCGTAGTTGGTCTTATTTTAGGAGGGGCAGTACAAGTATTATCAGGTGACCCAAATGCTGCTGCTGCTATAGCAGGTGGTGCGCTTTCAACTGCAGAAAGATCTATTTTAAGTTTTTCTCGAGTACAAGAAGGAGCTGCTGATCAAGCAGGTTTTGAATTTTTAAAAAAAAGTAATAAATCTATTTGTGGTATTATCAATTTTTTAGAATTTCTTCAAAATCAACAGGTTGGTTATCAAAAAAATGCTTATACACAGTCACACCCATTAACAATTGAAAGAATTAATGATGCGAAGTATGCGGCGAGAAATGAAGATTGTTCAAATAATAAAAAAGAAAAAACTAATAAAAAATATGGTTTAACGATAGAAGAAAGATATAAATTTATACAAACAAAAATAATAGCTTTTAATAATCCAGAAAATGCACTAATAAGTCTTGAAAGTAATAATAATTATAATGAAGATCAAAAAAAATATGGTTTATCTATAGCAAATTATAAATCATTTAATCTTATTAAAGCAAATGGATTAATAAATGAATTGATAGAAAAATATCCGTTAAATCCTTTTTTTTATGAATTAAAAGCTCAAATGCTTCGTGAAAATGGACAATTAAAAGAAGCTTTAAATAACTATCAAAAAGTAAGTAAATTATTACCAAATGATCCATTAATACAAATTGAATTAGCACATACCCTAATAAATCTTAATTCAAATAAAACATTAAATAGCGCAATAAAAAAACTCGAAAAAGCTAAGATTAAAGAAATAAATAATGATAAACTTTGGTATTTATTATCAGTAGCTTATGGTAGAAATTCTGAAATGGGAAAATCAAAATATGCATCTGCATATTCTTTTTATCTAAAAGGTGATGATACAATGGCATTGAGTTTTATTGAAAGAGCAAAAAAAATTACGTTAAGAGATTCCGATGAATGGAATAAAATAATAAATTTAGAAAATAAAATAAATTTAAAAAAAAATAAAAGATGATAAAAGAAATTGTATGATAAAATTTAATAAAAAATTTTAAAAAAAATTATTTAAATTGAAAAAAATTTTATTAATAAATGGTCCTAATTTAAATCTATTAGGCACAAGAGAAACCGAAATTTATGGAACAACTTCTTTAAAAGATATAGAGGAAGATTCATTAAAAGTAGCTAAAAGCAATAACTTAGATATAGAATTTAAACAAAGTAATGAGGAGTCTGAAATTATTAATTGGATACAAGATTGTGTAGGTACTAAATATCAAGGTTTAATTATAAATGCTGGGGCCTATACACATACCTCAATAGCTATATTAGATGCTTTAAAAGCAATAAAAATACCAATTATTGAAATTCATTTATCTAATATACATAAAAGAGAAGAATTTAGAAAAAAATCATTTATTTCGGAAGCATCTAATGGTGTTATTTTTGGTTTTGGTTCATATAGTTATATTTTAGGAATAATGGCGATAAATAATTTAATAAATAAAAAATAATGATTAAAAAAATAAGTGATAAAGAAATATTAATTAATTTAACTAAAGCTATAAAAGAGCTTAATAACACATTAAAAAATAATAATATTTCGACTAATAAAAATGTATTAGATGATAAACCAGAATTAAAGAATAAACGTATTAAAATTCATCATACTAATGCAATAAACTCTCCAATGGTTGGAACGGTTTATTTATCACCAGAACCAGGTGCAAAAAACTTTGTAAAACCAGGGCAACTTGTAAAAAAAGGTGAAACTTTATTAATTATTGAAGCAATGAAAACTTTTAATCCAATTAAAGCGCAAAAATCTGGAAAGATTGAAAAAATCTTAGTTAATGATGCTGAACCAATTGAATATGGGCAACCTTTGCTTGTTCTAAAATAATTTATTAAATGTTTAAAAAAATATTAATAGCAAACAGAGGCGAGATTGCATTAAGAATTGTTAGAACTTGTAGAGATCTAGGAATAAAAACTGTAGCAGTTCATTCTACAATCGACAAAGATTCAATGCATGTAAGGCTTGCTGACGAAGCTATTTGTATAGGTGAATCTTCAATCAAAGATAGTTATTTGAATTCTTTTGCAATCTTATCTGCTGCTGAAGTAACAAATGCAGATGCAATTCATCCTGGTGCTGGTTTTTTTTCTGAAAATTATGATTTTGCTTCTATGGTAAAAAAACATAAAATTAATTTTATTGGGCCGACTAGTGATCAGATCAAAACTTTTGGTGATAAAATAACTGCAAAAAAATTAATGAGAAAAAATAATTTTCCAGTTATACCCGGATCTGAAGATTATCTTAAATCAATAGATGAAGCGAAAAAAATTGCGAAAAAAATTGGATATCCCGTAATTTTAAAAGCAGGTTCTGGAGGTGGTGGAAAAGGTATCAGAACAATTAGAAATGAAAAAGAATTATTATCAAATTATATGTTAGTAAAACAAGAAGCAAAAAATTCTTTTGGAAATGAGAATATTTATATAGAAAAATTTTTTGATAACCCAAGACATATAGAGATACAGATTCTAGCTGATAAAAATGGAAAAGTTGTTCATTTAGGAGAAAGAGATTGTTCAATACAAAGAAATAAACAAAAAATTATTGAAGAAACTCCTTCCCCAACTTTAACTAAAATTCAAAGAAAAAAAATTTGTGATTTGGTTACAAAAACTATAAAAAAAATTGGATATGAGAGCCTTGGAACTGTAGAGCTTTTATATAAAAATAAAAAATTCTATTTTATGGAAATGAATACAAGAGTTCAAATAGAACACACAATAACTGAAAGAATAACTGGAGTTGATTTGATAAAACAACAAATTAAAATAGCTGCTGGACAAAAAATAAATTTTAAACAACAAGATATACAATTCTCAGGCCATTCAATTCAATGTAGAATAAATGCTGAAGATCCATTTAGTTTTATACCTTCCCCTGGAAGAATAGAAGAATATCATTCACCAGGTGGCCCAGGAGTCAGAGTAGATTCAGCTTTATATGCCGGATGTATAGTTCCACATCATTATGATAATTTAATTTCAAAAATAATTATTTATTCAAGAAATAGAGAAGAAGCTATTTTAAGACTTAAAAGATGTTTAATAGAATATGTCATCAATGGAGTTAAAACAAACATACCTTTACATTTAAAGATTTTAAATAGTAAAGATTATATTAAAGGTTCGTATCATATTAATTGGCTTGATAAGTTTTTATCTATTAATTACTAAATGAATATCAACGAAGAAACATTATTGAAAAGTTATTCTATGGGTGTATTCCCTATGTCTGAAAACTTTGATGATCCAAATATCTATTGGATAAATCCAAAAAAAAGAGGAATTATTCCTTTGAAAAATTTTAAAATTTCTAAAACCTTAAAAAAAGAAATTAAAAAAAAAAAATTTAAAATCACTATTAATAAAAATTTTAAAAAAGTTATTTATAATTGTGCAAAAAAGACTGATAAAAGACCAACAACCTGGATAAATAAAGAAATTATAGAACTTTATTCAAGTCTCCATGATATTAATCACGCTCATTCAATAGAAGCATGGTTTGATAATAAATTAGTTGGAGGGTTATATGGGGTTTCTTTAGGCTCGGTTTTTTTTGGAGAAAGCATGTTTAGTCTAATGTCTAATGCTAGTAAAATTTGTTTAGTATATTTAATAGCTATTTTAAAAATTAAAGAATTTTCTCTTCTTGATACACAATTTATTAATCCGTATTTAAAAAGTTTAGGTGCTATTGAAATACCAAGAGATGAATATCTTCAATTACTTAGTAAATCATTAACAAAAACAATAAATTTTAAAAAAAAAGTTTCTCAATCTTCAATATATGAAACCATACAATCAATGACCCAAACATCATAAACGGCATGATCTACCGCTGATATAGAAGGACTGGAAGAAAACATCCAGCCAGAGAAAATTTTATTTTTTTCTTCATCAAACTTTGTATCCCATATTTCAATAAATGCCGAATTTTCTGGCGGATCCTCTGGTAAAGATTCTTTACATGTTCTAACAACAATTTTTAAAGTCCCAAAAGAAGTTTCATAATTATCATCAATTTTAATTTTTGATATTTTTCCACTTACTTTATTTAAAGCACCTAAAATTGTTACTGCTTTTACATTTAAAGAAAATAAAGAAAATAAAATAAATAAAATTAAAAAAAATTTTTTTTTATTTTTTATTATTTGGGGTCCATGCTTCATAATTTTTATTTTTTTTATTTTTATATCCTTTTCTTGAAGATTCATTTATTGGTAAATAAGCTTTTTTAGTACCTGTAAAATTTGGTGATCTATCTTTTTGCCAGTTAAATCTTTTTTTTTTAGAATTAGGAATTTTATTTACTAAATGATGTAACCAAGAATGCCAATGTGGGTCAATATTAGTTGGATCATTATTATTTTTATATAAAACCCATCTTTTTTCCTTTTTTACCCCATGACTAACATTAGATTTATAATATTTATTTCCTTTTTGGTCTTGCCCTACCAAAGATCCTTTAAACATGGTATATATATATAAACTTATATTTTTCACATTATTTAAATTAATAAAATCATTAACTTATTTAAAATATAGTACAAAAAAAAAAATAAATATTTTTTTTCTTGAAAAATGTGCTATAAATATCAAGATATAGTTGTATGAGCATAATATGTTCTACTATATATAGTAGTTACCTAGTATAAAGAATTATTATGAAAATTGAAAGAAAGTTTACTACTAAAGGACAAAGTCCTTACAAAGGAATAACCTTTAAAAAAGTTAAATCAGAAATTAGAAATCCTGATGGTTCTATAATTTTTCAACTAAATAATGTTGAAGTACCAATTAAATGGTCTCAAGTTGCTACTGATATAATTGCACAAAAATACTTTAGAAAGAAAGGAGTTCCAAAATACTTAAAAAAAGTATCAGAAAATAATGTTCCAGAATGGTTACAAAAAAGTTGCATAGATATAAAAAAAACAAAAAATTTATCTGAAAAAGAAAAATTTGATAGTGAAATTTCTTCTAAACAAGTATTCGATAGACTTGCTGGAACATGGGCTTATTGGGGTTGGAAAGGAAAATATTTTGATACTGAAGAAGACGCAAGATCTTTTTACGATGAATTAAGATTTATTTTGTGTGAACAAATGGCTGCACCTAATTCTCCTCAATGGTTTAATACAGGTTTAAATTGGGCATATGGCATTGATGGCCCGGCTCAAGGACATTTTTATGTTGATAATGCAACTGGTAAATTAAATTTATCTAAAACTGCATACGAACATCCTCAACCACATGCTTGTTTTATACAAAGTGTTAGTGATGATTTAGTTAATGAAGGTGGAATAATGGATTTATGGGTAAAAGAAGCAAGATTATTTAAATATGGTTCTGGAACAGGAAGTAATTTTTCTCATTTAAGAGGTGATGGGGAAAATTTATCTGGTGGTGGTAAATCTTCAGGTTTAATGAGCTTTCTAAGAATCGGTGATAGATCAGCAGGAGCAATAAAATCAGGAGGAACAACCAGAAGAGCTGCAAAAATGGTTGTTATAGATGTTGATCATCCTGATATTGAAGATTTTGTTGATTGGAAAGTAAAAGAAGAACAAAAAGTTGCTTCATTAGTTGTAGGTTCAAAGATTTGTGAAAAACATTTAAAAGAAATTATGGAAGCTTGTTGGAATAATGAATTAGATAATAAAAAGAAATTTAATCCAAAAGAAAATCTTATTTTAAAAGGAAAAATAGTTGACGCAAAAAAATCATTAATACCAGAAAATTATATTCAAAGAGTATTAGAATTTGCAAAACAAGGTTTTAAAAATATAGATTTTAAAACATACGATACAGATTGGGATTCTGAAGCATATTTAACAGTTTCAGGACAAAATTCAAATAATTCTGTAAGAGTAACAAATGATTTTTTAAATTCTGTTTTAGATGATAAAGAATGGAATCTTATTAGAAGAACCGATCAAAAAATACATAAAACAATTAGTGCAAAAGATCTTTGGGAAAAAATAGGTTATGCTGCATGGTCATGTGCCGATCCTGGAATACAATATGATACTACAATAAATGAATGGCACACATGTCCGAAGAGTGGAAGAATAAATGCTTCTAATCCTTGTTCAGAATATATGTTTCTTGACAATACTGCTTGTAATTTAGCATCTATAAATTTAATAGAATTTTTAGATAACAAAAAATTCCAAGTAAAAAATTTTAAACATGTAGTAAAACTTTTTACAATTGTTTTAGAAATTTCAGTTATGATGGCGCAATTTCCTTCTAAAGAAATTGCAGAGCTTTCATATGAATTTAGAACATTAGGCCTTGGATATGCAAATATAGGTGGATTGTTAATGCAACAAGGACACGGTTATGATAGCGATGAAGGAAGAGCCATTTGTGCAACTATTACTGCTCTAATGACAGGAGAATCGTATAATATATCTTCAAAATTAGCAAAAGAACTTGGCCCTTTCAAAAAATTTAAAGATAATGAAAATGATATGCTAAGAGTAATTAGTAATCATCGAATGGCTGCTCATGGTGAAGAAAAAAATTATAAAAATTTATCAATATTTCCAGTTCCAATAAATGAAAAGTTTTGTTCTGATAAAGAATTAATGCAAGCTGCAAAAAATTCTTGGGATGAAGCATTGAAAAATGGAAAAAAATACGGTTTTAGAAATGCTCAAACCACCGTTATTGCACCTACAGGAACAATTGGACTAGTAATGGATTGTGATACAACAGGTATTGAGCCTGATTTTTCAACTGTTAAATTTAAAAAATTAGCAGGAGGTGGTTATTTTAAAATAATTAATAGACTGATACCTGTTTCTTTAAAAAATCTTGGATATAGTGATTTTCAAATTGATGAAATAACAAAATACGTTATTGGAAATGGTACTTTAGATAATTGTAAAACAATTAATCATAAAATTTTAAAAGAAAAAGGATTTACAGCAGAAATAATAAAAAAAATTGAAAATAATTTAAGAAATGCTTTCGATATAAAGTTTGCTTTTAACAAGTTTGTTATAGGTGAAGATTTTTGTGTTAATAATTTAAAATTAAAATCAGAAAATTTAGATAATCCTTCTTTTAACATGCTTGAACATCTAGGTTTTTCTGAAGAAGAAATAGATATTGCTAATACTTATTGTTGTGGATCCATGACAATGGAAAAAGCGCCACATATAAAAAATGAACATCTATCAATATTTGATTGTGCCAATACTTGTGGAAAAATAGGTAAACGGTTTTTATCAACTCAAAGCCATATAAAAATGATGGCCGCTGCTCAACCATTTATCTCAGGAGCAATATCAAAAACAATTAATATGCCAAACAATTCAAACATTGAAGAATGTAAAGCCTCTTATATTCAATCGTGGAAATTAGGGTTAAAAGCAAACGCATTATATAGAGATGGTTCAAAATTATCACAGCCTTTAAGTTCTTCAATTATCGAAGAGGAAGATTTAAATGACGATGTTTCATCAATAAAAG
>CEUZ01215130.1_pt1 | contig 11115 bp, 11 predicted proteins | sample 361511 | NCBI WGS metagenome assembly CEUZ01 (sample SAMEA2622822, study PRJEB7988) | marine metagenome | biome: marine biome (ENVO:00000447); feature: surface water layer (ENVO:00002042); material: "saline water (ENVO:00002010), including plankton (ENVO:xxxxxxxx)" | depth 5 m
ATTTTATACATGCAGATACTTTTATTATTCTTTGATATATAAAGTAATTACCAGAATACATAAATTTAAAACGGCAAATGGTAGCTTGCCACACTTTTTATGTAAGATTTTAACTAACACTTATTTAATAAGATAATCGGATATAAATATCTATTATAAAGAAATAGATACAAAGAGTCTCTTCAATTAGCATGGGTTTTTTAACCAAAATTAGTTAGTAAGAGGATAAATTTTAATAATTTAGCTATGTGCTGCATAAAATAGTATAAATAAATATTAAAATCTTTATACTCAATAATAAAAAGTATTTAACTCTAAGAAGAGAAAATCATATTAAACTAATTTATTTTAGATAAATTGCAAATGTTGCCTGGTAAATTTATTACACTTGAAGGAATAGATGGTGCAGGAAAAAGCACGCATCTATCTTGGCTAGAAACACTTTTGTCTGGTATGGGGAAAAAGGTTCAACTTACACATGAGCCTGGCGGGACTAATTTAGGTGAAGAATTAAGGAAGATCCTGTTAGATTCGAGCCAAGCAATACATCCAGAAACAGAAGCATTACTTATGTTTGCTGCAAGAAAAGAACACTTAGATAAATTGATACTTCCATCTTTGGCTAAGGGAAATTGGGTAATTTCAGATAGGTTTACTGATGCTAGTTTTGCATACCAAGGAGGTGGCAGAGGGATACATGAGGATAGGCTTAAAGATTTAGAATATTGGGTGCAAAATACGTTTCAACCTGATTTAACTTTTTATTTTGATGTAACTAGCGAGCTCGGTAGGAAGCGAATAAATGCTAGAGGGAATGGGGTAGAAGTAGTGGATCGATTTGAAAAAGAAAAAGATGAGTTCTTTAATCGGGTAAGGGAGTCATATTTAAAGAGGGCTAGAAGATTTTCTAATCGAATTCATATAATCGATGCCAGTGAACCTGTTGAAGATATCAGGTTAAGGCTCAAAAATATTGTTCTGACTATTTGTTAATAATCTAAATGTATCCTTGGCAAAATAAAATATGGGAAGCACTTGTAAAAAATAATACTTCGATAGGGCATGCAATTTTATTGAAAGGCAAAAAAGGCATTGGAAAACTTGGGTTTGCTAAATCAATGGCAAAGTTTTTACTTTGTGAAAGCCAAGAAATAATAGATGAAGCATGTGATAATTGCTTAAGTTGTAGATGGTTCGAACAGAATAGTCATCCAGATTTTAATCTGGTTGAGCCTGATGCTTTGGCTGAATCCTCTAATGGATTTCAAACAAGGTTAGGTTCTACTAGTAATGATAAATTAATTTCTACAAAACTAAAAAATAAGCCTAGTAAGCAGATTGGTATCGATAAGATTAGGGCATTAAGTGATGTAATTAATATGTCTAGCCATCGTAATGGCTATAAAATTATTCTAATACAACCCGCAGAATCTATGAATATAGCTGCAGCTAATGCACTATTGAAAAATTTGGAAGAGCCACCACCTCAAACACTATTTATTCTTGTGGCTCATAATCCACATGGTTTATTGCCAACAATTAGAAGTCGTTGTAAGCAAATAACTATGCCAGTTCCTGAGCTCAGTTTAGCAAAAAGCTGGCTTGAGCAAAATGGTGTCAAAGAAGCTCATAGTGCCTTGGCCCTAGTAAGTAATTCGCCCCTTACAGCATTAGAAAATAATACCAACAATTATTACCTCGAGCATATGAATTTTATAAATAATATCAGCGCTTTAAAAAAATTTAATCCATTAGCACTTGCAGAAGAATTGCAAAAAACAGATCTCCCTACAATGGTTAATTGGATGCAAAAATGGTGTTATGATTTAATGAGTTACCGCATAACAGGGAAAATTCGGTATCATTTATCTATGCAGAGTAGAATAGAAGAACTAGTTTTAAGGATTGATTTGCTTCAACTTGCAGGATATTTGCGTAGATTAATAGATATGCAACGATTAGCGCATCATACTCTGAACCCTAGGCTCTTTTTAGAAGAAATATTAATATCATATGCTCAGCTGATGGCCCAAGCCAGAGGAAAATATGTTAAGTAAAATGAGTAATATCAATAAATTATATTTATCCATTTTAATTTAAATATGTTAATAGACTCCCATTGCCATCTTGATTTTCCAGATCTTGCGAATAATATTGATAAAATTCTTCAAAATATGGAAGAAAATAATGTTACTCATGCCCTTTGCGTGAGTGTTAATTTGGAAGATTTTCCAAAGGTACTAATGCTTGCTGAGAAACATTTAAATTTATTTGCTTCTGTTGGCGTTCACCCAGATTATGAAAATATAGCTGAACCACAAACAGAAAAACTGGCAATTTTGGCCCAACATCCAAAAATAATTGCAATAGGGGAAACGGGGTTAGATTATTCTCGACTTAAGGGGAATTTAGAATGGCAGCGAGATAGGTTTCGGAACCATATTCGTGCGGCCCGACAGTGTAATAAACCCCTTATAATTCATACGCGTGAAGCATCTGCTGATACGTTAAAAATTATGGAGGAGGAGGGCGCAAATCAAGTAGGTGGTGTAATGCATTGCTTTACTGAAAGTTGGGAAATAGCTCAGAAGGCAATGAAGATGAACTTTTATATTTCGTTTTCTGGAATAGTTACTTTTAAGAATGCCGGAGAATTAAAAGAGACAGCTAAAAAAGTCCCGCTTGAACGGATGCTGATTGAGACAGATTCACCCTATTTAGCACCTGTACCATATAGAGGAAAAACTAATCAGCCTGCATTTGTACGACATGTTGCTAAAGAAATAGCAACCTTAAGGGGGGTTGATATAGATAAAATAGCAGAATCAACCACTTATAATTTTTTCAATCTATTTAAAGATGCCAAAAAAATCTCAGGGCAACTTTAAAAAATTCTGTATAAAGGTTAGATAGAACAAGTTCTGTGCATGGACTATGCAATCCAGCAAATTTAGACAAGCTTATAGCAGAGTGATTTTATAGGTGCAGGCCAGTTCTAAAATCTATAATATAGCATTTTCCTTATAAATTCTTGTTTTATAAATCTATTTTTAATTTAGCTCGTATTATTTTCTTGATATGTGAGTTTAAGCATCCCAAAAGTTATTATAGGTATAAAATCTCCAGTACCTGGGCCTTCATTTTATTCGTAAATCAGTTAATAGTCGTAAGAGGTGAGTAATCAACAATACAGATTCTAGCTAATATTAGTTCAAATCATTTAAAATTTATAATATACATTATGTAAAATAAATGGGTATTATTAAATCTTATAATATAAATTAATTATTATTATTATTTATTTGATATTTATGAATATTAATTAATAATATATGCAATTAAATTTTACTGTCATTTTTTTTATATAAATTTTATACGCATATTAGCGTACTGCTTGTGATAGTGATATGTTACTTAAAGCACATAGTTTTTTGGCAAGCATTGAAGAAGAATGAAAGTAAAAACCTTGGATTAATGAATATATGTAAATGAGGCTAAATAAGGGCAATAAATAGCATTAAATTATTGATTATTAAAATTTATACCTGGAATCATTAAATTTAATTTCTGTAATTGATGTGTTAAATATTGATAGAGAAGGATATTAGCCTGTGATCTCTTTTTTCCATTTTTCTAGTTTGTTTCTAATTTCTATTTCATTATATTTATCCATGCTTTGTATATATATATTAATGTAATTAATGTAAAGTTGACACAAGCCTTCTTTTAGGTAATTTGAAACGATATCTAAATCTTTAGGTAGGTTATTAAGGCGCCAGTAGTACCCAATCTCAATAAGTTTAGTACCAGGCCCTTTAAAATTACACTGATAGTAGTGCGAAGATTCTTTGTTCCCTGCAATTTCCCCTGTCCTTTGAAGATAAATGAATCTTGCAGGGAATAATATTGTTTTTGTTGTGTAAACAACACCTTTTCTTGCTATACGTGCACAGTCATAAAACTCTTTGATTCTTTCCTTAGTAGCTAAATTGTTGATAGAAAAATAAGCGCTGGCTATTTCAAGTTCTTTTTTTGATGGTCTAATAAGTAGCGATCTGACATCTTGTCCAGACAGGAGTAGGGCATGATTAATAAGGTCTAGCCTATCAAAAGGTGGATAACGACCTGCTTCAATCTGGCCGTTAATTGATTCTATTGACCCCCAAAATATGGAAATTTTATTGTTTACTGTTGGGAATTTTTTTTTAGTGTCAGATAATATGATTTTAATTTTTTCTTTTGCATCATATAGTTGTCCACTGAATACTATTCCTAAGTCTATATCACTAGCTATCTCACTAAATCCACCTCTAGCTAAGCTGCCCATAATATAAATTGAAACAGCATCGCTTTTGAAAGATTTAATAATTAATTGTTTCAAGTAATTTATAAGAGCCAGTATTTCTATATTATTTGTTTTCATATTTGGTTGCTATGCTTTTACTCTTTACACCTTTAATACTGGAAATTATAAAGTAAACCTAGGTTCCAGGTTGGGCTGATCATATAGTTGTATGCTTAGTAGGAGAGTCAGTGTATACAATAATTGTTTAAAAACAATAGTTTATATAGATATACTCATAAAAAAAGGAGGCCGTCTATTTGACAGGCTCTCCTTTTAACTGACTCACTTTTATTAAATTTTGTAAAATTTAGCGTAAGTTAATAATTTAAAAGATTCAGAAACACTTATTTATTTTTAGAATTGTTTTTGCTCGAGGTATTGCCTTTCTGAGTTTTGCTGGCAGAAGAAGATTCGTTTTTAGACGTGCTTTCTGCTGTATTTTCTGGCTCCTTTTTAGCTTTATTTTCAGTCGCTGCCTTTGCCTCCTTTTTTGATTCTCTTTCAGAAGAAAGCGGTGCTGTTCCATCTGACTGAGGCTCTAATTTTACTTCTTTAGCTTCTATAGGTTCTTCTTTATTCTCGGTATTTTCAGCTAGCGGCTCCTCTATAGGAGAAGTTTGTTTTTTAGATAATGACCTAATATCCCAATCTTTTAAGCAGTCAAATTTAGATTTTAAAAACGACTCAATTTCATCATCTTTATATTCTTCTTTTGATGAGGTTTCTTGCCCAGAAGCTTTATTAGATGCTCCATCTGAGCAAAAATAACCTATAAAGCACGTTTTGATATCCTGCCATTCAAGCTGATAGCTGTTATTGACATCTTCCCTTATACGTAAAGCTAAGGCAGATGAATCTTGATCTGATTTGTCTGAAATAGCTGATAAAATCTTATTATTTATAGAGTTTTGCTTGGAAGCGCTCATTATTATTTTTTTGTAAAGGCAAAATCCCGCTACTACTCCAATGACCAACAATATTACTTCAAGCATAATAAATTTGCCTCCTGTGCTGTTGAATTTCTAGAAATATATCTTAAACGGTAACATTGACTTTGCTTCGGAAGTGCTAGATTATTCTGTCTGAAGCATCGCGAAAGCGATACTGGTCAAAGTTTAAAAACACTCTTCTAATTTTTATTGGCGCTTAATACTCTTATATAGCTATGTTACAAGGTGAAATTTTATCTGTGTGAATTATAGCTGTTTGTAGTTTTTAGTCAAGGATGATCAAATTTAATAATGCATGAGAATCCTAGGATAAGAGCTTAAAGCTGTATATTTTGTGTATTTAGTTGTTATACGTTATATACATATTATGCTCATAATGTATATTATGTTAAATAGAGTTTCTGGTGGTACTCACCTACTAGTTAAATCACAATTAAATAACAATTCCTTATGCATTGGCAGACCCAACAAACAAAATTTGTTTCAGTTTTTTTAATTCGTCTCTATATTTTGCTGCTAATTCAAATTCCATATTTTTTGCTGCTTTAAGCATTTTCTTTTCTTGTCGTTTGATTTCTAAAGTAATTTGTTTTTCACTCATCATTTCATAGCGTGCATCTGTTTTCTGAGATTTTAAGTTTTGTTTCTCGCTTTCAAGGTCATAAACACCATCAATAAGATCTTTTATCCGCTTATTAATACTCTGTGGTGTTATATTATTTAACTTATTAAACTCAATTTGAATATTTCTCCTACGATTGGTTTCTTCAATAGCACGCTGCATAGAATTTGTAATTTTATCGCCATAAAGTATTGCTGTGCCATTTATATGGCGTGCTGCGCGACCTATAGTTTGAATAAGGGATCGTTCAGACCTTAGAAATCCTTCTTTATCAGCATCCAAAATAGCAACTAAGGAGACTTCTGGTATATCTAATCCTTCTCGTAATAAATTTATGCCTACTAGTATATTAAATTTTCCCAAACGAAGATCACGAATAATTTCAACTCTTTCAACAGTGCCTATATCTGAGTGTAAATATCGTACTTTCATTCCGTGGTCAGAGTAATATTCGGTTAGACTCTCAGCCATACGTTTTGTTAGCGTAGTCACTAATACACGCTCTCCCCTTTTAGTACGGATATTTGCTTCTGACATTAAATTATCAACTTGAGTAGATGCAGGGAAAACTTTGATCTCTGGGTCTATTAGGCCAGTTGGGCGAACTACTTGCTCTACTATTTGTCCACTATATCTTTTTTCGTATTCAGCAGGTGTTGCAGATACGAATATTGTTTGTGGGATCAATTTTTTAAATTCATCAAATTTTAGTGGCCTATTATCTAAAGCAGAAGGTAAACGAAACCCATAATTAACAAGGTTTTCTTTACGTGACCGGTCACCCTTATACATACCGTCTACTTGAGGAATAGTTACATGGCTTTCATCCACTATTAAAAGAGAATTAGTTGGCAAATAATCTATTAAAGTTGGTGGTGGCTCCCCAGGATTTCTCCCAGATAGATGCCGTGAGTAATTTTCAACGCCTTTACAGAAGCCTAGTTCATTTAGCATTTCTAAATCAAAATGGGTGCGTTGTTCAATACGTTGTATTTCTAAAATTTTATTATTTTTTTGATAAAAGTTAATGCGTTCAGCAAGCTCTTTTTTTATAGTATTAATTGCACGTAAAGTAGTGCTTCTTGGTGTTACATAATGACTAGAAGGGAAAACTGTATACCTAAGAACTTTGTTTTGCTGGCGTCCCGTGAGGGGATCAAATAGTGATATCCCTTCAATTAAATCGTCAAAAAGCGAGATTCTTACTGCCGTTTCAGAATTTTCTGCTGGAAAAATATCAATAATGTCACCGCGCACACGAAATGTACCGCGATTAAATTCAATATCATTTCGCTCATACTGCATTTCGGTTAATCTTTTTATAATTTGATTCTGTGGAATTTTTTCTTTCTCTCGCACATGCAGGATCATTCCATGATAGTCGACTGGGTCTCCAATTCCATAAATGCATGATACAGAAGATATAATTATAGCATCATCTCTTTCAAGTAAAGATTTTGTTGCTGATAAGCGCATTTGTTCGATATGTTCATTAATGCTTGAGTCTTTATCAATAAAAAGATCACGTGAGGGAATATATGCCTCTGGCTGGTAATAGTCATAATATGATACAAAATATTCGACTGCATTTTCTGGAAAGAAATCGCGCATTTCAGAATAAAGCTGTGCTGCTAGGGTTTTGTTAGGTGCAATGATAAGTGCGGGTTTTCCTAAATGCGCTATGACATTGGCCATCGTATAGGTTTTACCTGATCCAGTTACGCCTAGCAGTGTTTGGAAAGCAAGACCATCATTGACTCCTTCTATTAATTTATTAATAGCTTCAGGCTGATCACCTGCAGCTTTAAATGGCTGATGAAGCTTGTAAGAACTATTGGGGAAGGTTGAAATCACAGGTATAATTTAAGTGTTTTTATATATTACTTTGTTTTAATTTTAACATGTAGATTAGAGCTTGTTCAGCATAAGGATATTAGAGTGGAACTTTCGAAACGTGTTCAGATGATCAAACCATCCCCTACCCTAGCTGTTACTGCTCGAGTAGCGAAGCTTAGATCCAAGGGTAAAGATATTATTGGCCTCGGTGCTGGTGAGCCTGATTTTGATACTCCACAGCATATTAAAAATGCCGCTATTAAAGCTATTAATAATGGCTTTACTAAATATACTCCCGTAGGTGGAACCCCGAGCTTAAAGAATGCAATTATAGCTAAGTTTAAAAGGGATAATGATTTTAACTATACTGCAAAAGAAATTTTAGTTTCGTGCGGTGGAAAACAAAGCTTCTTTAACCTTGCTTTATCTGTAGTTAATCCAGGAGATGAAGTTATCATTTCGGCGCCTTATTGGGTGTCCTATCCCGATATGGTATTGATTGCTGAAGGGAAACCAGTAACTATCAATACAGGGATTGAGCAAAATTTTAAAATTACTGCGGTGCAGTTAGAAGAAGCTATTACTAAAAAAACGAGGATGTTTGTAATTAATAGTCCTAGTAACCCATCTGGTAGTGTTTATACATTAGATGAATTAAAGGCATTAGGAGAGGTGCTACGTAAGTATCCAGAAATAATTATTGCTACTGATGATATGTATGAACATATCTTATTATCAAGCGGTCAATTTGTGAATATTCTTAATGCATGTCCAGATCTATATTCACGCACTATAGTACTCAATGGTGTATCTAAGGCGTATTCTATGACAGGATGGCGAATTGGATACTGTGGTGGGCCTGAGCATATAATTAAAGCTATGGGGAATATTCAATCACAAAGCACTTCAAACCCAACCTCTATTTCTCAGGTAGCTGCAGAAGCAGCTTTAAATGGTGATCAGGCTTGTATAGAACCTATGCTTAATGCGTTTAAAGAAAGGAATATATTTGTTACCGATAGGATAAATGCAATACCTGGTATAAGTTGTTTATTATCTGAAGGAGCATTTTATACTTTTGCTGATGTTCGTCAGGCAATTGATACATTGCATAGAAAGAGCGAAATAAAAGATTGTAGTGACATATCATTTAGTGAGTACTTACTAGAGAAGGCTGGTGTTGCTGTAGTACCAGGATTAGCGTTTGGTAGTGAGGGATATGTCCGTATGTCTTTTGCAACATCTATGGATAATTTAAAAAATGCTTTAGATCGTATAAAGAAAATATTGGCTTAATAGGAGCCATAAATCCTATTAAGCATTAAGTCATTTGGTTGACCGAGGTGATTCAAGCTATTAGTATAAGCAAATTCCAATCCCTGATAGCTCAGTTGGTAGAGCAACGGACTGTTAATCCGTGGGTCGTAGGTTCGAGCCCTACTCAGGGAGCCAATAAATAAGTTACATTAATTAGTGATTATTATTAATTTGTTTTATGTAAATAAAATAAGTGCTTTCCTGTTATTAAAAATTTAATGGAACCAATATTATAATTATTAATGAAATCAAGAGGTGCGTCATGTCAGTTCAATTTATATTCATAACGATTATTTTAGCTCTTTTTTTAGTTACAGGCTCCTCTTTTGCACGTACTATTTCACCAGAGGGAGCACAGGTATATATGATATCTCCCGCAGATGGGGAGGTGGTAGTTAGTCCGATAATTGTGCGATTTGGTTTAAAGGGGATGGGTGTAGCGCCAGCTGGAATTGATAAGCCCAACACAGGGCATCATCATTTGCTCATTGATATGGCAAGTAATCCTGCACTAGATGAGCCACTGCCTTCCAATGCAAAGCATAAGCATTTTGGTGGTGGGCAAACAGAAACTACTGTTGAGCTATCTCCAGGAGAGCATACACTACAGCTAATGTTAGGTGATAAAAATCATATCCCGCATAGCCCCCCTGTTATGTCAGAAGTAATTACTATCACTGTTAAATAATAGATATATTGATTGGCATTATCTGTCGATAAAATCTAGCGGTAAATTTTATTTAAAAAATAATGAGCGTTGCATTTAACTATGCCAGTTAAATCTTTGCTGGCATAATTAATAATTGAAGAATTACTACTGTAACTATTAATATAGCCATTAAAACATATCTTTCTGATAAGATATTTTTACAGATTTCGAGAGTTCTATTATATCCATATAATAGAATCAATAGCATAAATGAGAATGGAAAAAAAATTGTTATAAGGAGTGCTTGTAATATTTTTTTCCACATAGAATTAAGTGGCATTTTTTTGTTCCCTTCAAGATAGGATCAGTCGAAATATCTTATTTGTGACTATGATATTGTTTATTCTATATCCGATAATTCATATTCATAAAATGTTGCTCTCCATGCTCTATTTTTGTACTCAACTTCAACCTCATATTTTTTTTCATTATTAGAAGAATGAATAATATTTTTTATTACGCCGGGCATCTTAACTGGAAGGACAAATATATTCTGTTTGATTTTAAATTTACAGTTTCCCATTATTATAAGGTTCTATGAATTATTATTTTAAAAAATTATACTTACTAAATTAATTTGCTTCATCAGATGGTAGTAATTTATGTTTATTAGTTTCAATTTGAAAAAAAACTTCATCCTCCTTAATCATACCCAGTTCATTACGGGCACGCTCTTCAATAGCAGCTGATCCCTTTTTAAGGTCCTGCACTTCTGCATCTAAAGCTTTATTACGGATTCTATTTTTTTGGTTGGCTTTGCTCTGCAAAGAAATTTTTTGGTTAATTTCCCATACTTTATTCCAGCTGCCTTTGCTTTGCCATAATGAATATTGCAATAAGATTATCAGGACAAATAATATGAGCCCTAATACTCGCATTATTTTATTTGGTAGAAGGCATCTCGTCCAGCATATTTAGTCCCATCTCCTAGATCTTCTTCGATACGAAGTAATTGATTATATTTAGCTAGGCGGTCAGACCTAGAAAGGGAGCCAGTTTTGATCTGCAGGGAGTTAGTAGCTACTGAAATATCAGCAATAGTGGTATCTTCAGTCTCTCCTGATCGGTGAGAAATTATAGATGTATATCCAGCACACTTAGCAGTTTCAATAGCTGCAAAAGTTTCAGTTAATGAACCAATTTGATTTAATTTGATAAGGATAGAATTACCAATTTTTTGTTGGATGCCATCTTTAAGAATACTTGAGTTGGTAACAAATATATCATCTCCTACCAGTTGTACTGAACTTCCAAGTTTATTCGTTAGTATTTTCCATCCTTCCCAATCATGTTCGCTCATAGCATCTTCTAGGCTAATAATAGGGTATTTTTCTAC
>CEUZ01001962.1_pt1 | contig 11114 bp, 6 predicted proteins | sample 361511 | NCBI WGS metagenome assembly CEUZ01 (sample SAMEA2622822, study PRJEB7988) | marine metagenome | biome: marine biome (ENVO:00000447); feature: surface water layer (ENVO:00002042); material: "saline water (ENVO:00002010), including plankton (ENVO:xxxxxxxx)" | depth 5 m
AATTTTCTGCTTTCTCATTAGAAGAAGCTTCAACCATTACCCTCAAAACTTTTTCTGTTCCTGAAGGCCTTATAAGGACCCTGCCATCATCCTTTAACTTTTCTTCTAATTTTGAAACTTCTAATCTAACTCTCGAACTCATTATTGTTTTATAAGGATCAGGGACCTCAAAACTGATAAGTTTTTGGGGCAGTTTATCAAAACCTTTTAGTGCCTCAGATATATCAAAGTTTAAATCTGATAAGGAAGCAAGTAATTGCAGTGTTGCTACAAGTGCATCTCCTGTTGTGGCATGGTTTAAAGAAATAATATGGCCTGAGGGCTCTCCTCCTAACTTCCATCCCCTTTCTAAAAGTTCTCTTAAAACATATTTATCACCAACATCTGTCCTATGGAAGTTTACTCCTTGTTTGTATAGATAAGATTCTAAAGATTTATTTGTCATAAGAGTTCCAATAATTCCTTGTTGATTAGATTTATAAAAATCCGTTGGACTCCTCGAAACCAAAACGTACAAAAGATCATCTCCATCTAATATGTTTCCGTTATTATCAACTATGACCAATCTGTCCCCATCCCCATCAAATGCAACTCCCATATCTGCTTTATTTGATATAACTTCCTTCTTGATCTTATCTGGATTAGTGGACCCACAACCATCATTTATATTTATACCATTAGGTGAAGTAGAGCTCTCTATTACATTACAACCTAACTCACGAAAAACTTTTGGTGCTATGGAATAATTAGCTCCATTAGCGCAATCGACTACCAAAGAAAGCCCAGAAAGATCTAAATTATTTGAAGTAGAAATACAAAAATCAATATACCTTTGTTGAGCATCTTCTAATCTATTAGCTTTCCCTAGATCTATAGAATCTACTATTGAATTTTCATTTAACAAGGCTTCTTCAATCTTTTTTTCTAATTCATAATCAAATTTATATCCTTCTGGAGTAAAAAACTTTATCCCATTGTCACTAAATCTATTATGCGAAGCACTTATTACCAATCCTGCTTTATTGGTTTCCTTCGAAAGGAAAGCTACACCAGGAGTAGGCATAGGCCCAACAAGAGTTACATCCAGTCCTGACGAAATAAAACCAGATTCCAAAGCAGATTCAATCATGTATCCAGAGATCCTAGTATCTTTTCCAATTAAGATATTATTAATGCCTAACTCTTTAAGAACTTTTCCTGCAGCACATCCTAACTTAACCATAAATAATGGATTCATTTTAGAATTAACAGGACCCCTTATACCATCAGTCCCAAAGCGCCAATCTGAAGGGAAATAATCTGGTACTTTTTCTAAAGACATGGATATAAAGTCCTTTTATCGAACAAGTCTAACTTTGCTCAGCAGTGTCACCCACAGAAGGATCATTTTTTCCTTTATTTTGATTTTTATCTTCTTTAGAAGTCGATGTCCTTGGCTCTGCTCCTGCCATAATGTCATCAATTTGCTCAGAGTCTAAAGTTTCATATTCAACAAGAGACTTTGCCATTAAATGTAAATTTTCGATATGATCATTTAGTAACTTAGTAGCTGTTTTATAACAATCCGAGATAATCAATTTCACTTCTTTATCTATTCTTGAAGCTGTTTCATCAGAAATATCCTGCCTGGAACTCCCAACAGATCTCCCTAAAAAAGGCTCGTCAGTTTCATCGCCAAAACGCATTGGACCAAGTTCCTTTGAAAGACCCCACTTTGTAACCATATTTCGAGCTAACTCAGTTGCCCTCTCGATATCATTTGAAGCACCAGTAGTTATACCTTTTTCTCCATAAACTATTTCCTCAGCAATTCTTCCTCCATACAAACCGCATATCCTATCTAAAATATACTGACGACTGTGACTGTACTTATCTTCTTCAGGAAGAAAAACTGTTACTCCAAGTGCTCTACCTCTTGGGATAATTGTTACTTTGTAAACTGGATCGTGCTCTTCTAATAACCTTCCAACAATTGCATGTCCTGACTCATGATAAGCAGTTTTAAGTTTATCTTCTTCAGACATCACCATAGACCTTCTCTCTGTGCCCATCATCACCTTATCTTTAGCGAAATCCATTTGCTCCATACCAACTAGTTTTTTTCCTGATCTGGCTGCAATTAAAGCAGCTTCATTAACTAAATTAGCTAAGTCTGCACCAGAAAACCCAGGCGTCCCTCTAGCAATAACAGATGGTTCTACGTCTTCCCCTATAGGAACTTTTTTCATATGCACTTTTAAAATCTGCTCTCTACCTCTAATGTCTGGAAGTGGAACTACAACCTGCCTATCAAACCTTCCTGGTCTTAATAGGGCAGGGTCTAAAACGTCGGGTCTATTAGTAGCAGCTATAATAATTATTCCTTCATTTTGTTCAAATCCATCCATTTCAACTAAAAGTTGATTTAAAGTTTGTTCCCTTTCGTCGTGACCACCACCTAAACCTGCCCCTCTATGTCTTCCAACTGCATCTATTTCATCTATAAATACAATGCAAGGTGCTTGTCTTTTTGCTTGTTCAAACATGTCCCTAACTCTAGATGCCCCTACTCCCACAAACATTTCTACAAAATCAGAACCTGAAATAGTAAAAAAGGGTACTTGGGCTTCGCCAGCTATAGCTCTTGATAATAAAGTTTTACCTGTACCTGGAGAGCCAACCATCAATATGCCTGTAGGGATTTTTCCTCCTAGCTTCTGAAATTTTGAAGGATCTTTAAGGAAATCCACTATTTCTTGGACTTCTTGTTTTGCCTCTTCAATTCCTGCAACATCTGTAAAGTTTGTTTTAACCTTTCCACCTTCCAACATTTTTGCTTTGCTTCTACCAAAACTCATTGGCCCTGACTTACCAGATATCCCTCCCTGCATTTGTCTCATAAAGAAAATAAATACAGCAAGGATTATTAAAATTGGAAAACTAGCAACTAATAACTGCTTGAGTATGGATTGCTGTTCAGGTTTCTCTCCGACCACTGAGACCCTGTGGTCTTTTAATATCTCACTAAGATCGTCTTGTAAGAAAGGAGGTTTAACAGTTTCAAAATTCTTTCCATTTACAGTTACACCCTTAATGGTGTAATTGTCATTCTGAAATTCAACGCTCAAGACTTGATCGCTTTCAACTTGAGATAAGAATTCAGAGTAACTTATTGTCTCTTTGCTTTGATCAGAAGAAAAGTTACTGAATACTGTAATCATAGTTACAGCAATAAATAACCACATTAAAATATTTTTTACTAATTCACTCATTTTTTCATTCCGATACCAAGAATATAGGTTTCTTTAGAATTTCTTCTAGAAGAATCTGGTTTTCTAATTCTAACCTTTTGGAAGTTAGTTTTCATGTAATTCATCATATTATCAAAACTTTCTCCATGAAATACTTTACAAACAGCACTTCCGTTATCTCTTAAAAAATTATCAATACAATTACAAACATCAAGTAAAATAGTGTTCATAACAGCATCATCTCTTTCTCTTATACCACTTATATTTGGGGCAATATCAGATAAAACAACATCAAAAGGAAGAATATTTTTATTTAAAATAATAAAATCACTTTCTTTTATATTCTTTATTTCTTTTTTTAAAAAATTTATTTCCTTTATTGGTTTCATTTCTTTTAGATCCACACCAAAAACTAAACCTCTTTTACCCACTTCTTCTTTTGCAACCTGAGACCATCCACCAGGACTAGATCCTAGGTCCAAAACCTTTGAACCTAATTTTATAAAACCATCCTTCTTTTGAAGTTCAAGCAATTTCAAGGCTGATCTGGATCTGTAACCCTTAGACTTGGCTAGTTGGGAAAAAGAATCAGCCTGTTTGTATATTGATTTTGATGATTTAGTCAATTCTAAAGGTGATTGATCGAAAGTATTTCATATTCTTTGATTCCGCTAGGTGTCTCTAATTTAATAAAATCCCCTTCTTCCTTTCCTATAAGACTTCTTGATAAGGGAGAATTTATGGATATCTTAGCTAGTTTTGCATCTGCCTCATCTTCTCCGACTATCTTGTAAGAAAATAACTCTTCTTTGTTTAAATCCTTAATTTCAACTGTAGTTCCAAAAATAACCTTACCGCTTGGTTCAATAGCTTCTATATCTATTACCTGAGAATCGGCTAATTTGCTTTCTATATCCTTAATCCTAGACTCTATTAGACCTTGCTGTTCTTTTGCAGCATGATATTCAGCATTTTCTTTTAAATCTCCATGCTCTCTAGCTTCAGCTATTGCCTTTATAACATTATTTCTATCTTCAAACTTTAATTTTTGAAGCTCCTTCCTTAGGGCCGCTTCACCTTCTATTGTCATTGGATAACGAGTCATTTTTTTAATTTAAAAACTATAGTTTATCATGAAGATCTTGGAGCCTTTCTACCTGCCAATTCTCTTTATTTCTTAAAACAGAACAAACAGCCCTGCCTCCTTCTAGAGTAGTTGTACAATAAATCTTTTCTTCCAGAGCGGTCCTACGAATAGAGGCTGAATCTATTATTGACTGCCTTCCCTCAGTCGTATTCACTACTAATTGAATATCTCCATTTTTCATCATATCAACAATATGAGGTCTTCCTTCTGCAACTTTTTTTACAGTGGTCACTGGAAGTTTTTCTTCCTCTATAAACCTTGCTGTGCCTTTGGTTGCAACAATTTTAAAACCCAAGTCAAAAAATTCTTTGGCCAACTCAGCAACAAATTTTTGGTCTGAATTCCTTACACTTAAGAAAACACAACCTTTAGAATAAATTCTTTCTCCTGCTCCAAGTTGTGCCTTTCCATATGCCTCTGCAAAACTTTTTCCTATACCCATAACTTCTCCGGTTGATTTCATTTCTGGACCTAAAATAGGATCAACCCCCTGAAATTTAGCAAAGGGAAGGACTGCTTCCTTTACTGAAAAATATTCAGGAATTATTTCTTCAGTAAACTTTTGCTCTTTTAATGAGATTCCAGCCATACATTTAGCACCAATTTTTGCTAAAGAACTCCCTATGCATTTAGAAACAAAAGGGATGGTTCTTGAAGCTCTGGGGTTTACTTCAAGAAGGTAGAGGGTATCTTGGTAAAGTGCTAATTGCACATTTATTAACCCTATAGCCTTTATTTCTAAAGCAATCGATTTAACCATTTTGCGGATTTCTTTTATTAATCTTTCATCAAGGTTATAAGGTGGAAGAGAACATGCTGAGTCTCCAGAGTGTATACCTGCTTGTTCGATGTGCTGAAGAATTCCTCCAATTATTACTTCTTTCCCATCACATACTGCTTCAATATCCAACTCAATTGCTTGATTCAAAAAACTATCTAGTAAGACTGGGCTTTCATCACTAGCTTCTACTGCATCAACTAAATAATTCTCCAGGTCTTTTTGGTTATAAACAATTTCCATAGCCCTACCTCCAAGAACATAAGAAGGTCTCACTACCAAAGGAAAATCAATTTCAGATGAAACTTTTATTGCTTCTTTTAAGTTAGTAGCTAATCCATTTGGAGGTTGAGTTAGATTTAGTTTATTTACAAATTCTTGGAATCTACCTCTATCTTCTGCTAAATCAATAGAGTCTGGAGAAGTTCCCCAAATTGGTACTCCATTCTCTTCTAGCTCTCTAGCTAGCTTTAAGGGGGTTTGTCCTCCATATTGAACAATTACACCTATAGGTTTTTCTATTTCTGTTATAGCCAATACATCTTCAATAGTTATAGGTTCAAAATATAATCTGTCAGAAACATCGTAATCAGTTGAAACAGTCTCTGGATTACAATTGACCATTATTGATTCATAGCCTTCTTCTTTCATAGCTAATGCTGCATGAACACAGCAATAATCAAATTCTATTCCCTGTCCAATTCGATTTGGCCCCCCACCAAGAACTATCACCTTTCTTTCATTTGTTGGATTAGATTCACATTCCTCTTCATAAGTTGAATACATATAAGCAGTTGAAGACTCAAATTCTGCAGCACAAGTATCTACTCTTTTATATACAGGCTTTATATTCAATTTATGTCTTGTCTTCCTAATCTCTTTTTCTTTAGAATTTACCAAAGAGGCAATTCTGCTGTCAGAAAAACCCTTTCTCTTTGCTGAAAGTAAAGAATCTTTTTCTATTGAATCCAAAGATAGCTCTTTTAAAAGGCCTTCTTCTTTAACTAAATCTGCAATCTGTGAAATAAACCACGGGTCTATCTTAGTTAAATTAAACACTTCCTTTATGGTCATTCCGATTCGAAGGGCATCAGCTAAAAACCAAATTCTATCTGGGCTCGGAGTAGAAAGCTCTTTTTTAAGACTAGATAAGTCTTGGCTAGTAGAATCAAAAATTTCGTTTAAACCATCTTTTCCTATTTCAAGACCCCTAATAGCCTTCTGAAATGATTCTTGAAAGGTTCTTCCTATCGCCATAACCTCTCCAACAGATTTCATTTGGGTAGTTAGAATGGGTTCAGCTTGAGGAAATTTTTCAAAATTGAATCTAGGGATTTTAGTAACTACATAATCTATAGAAGGTTCAAAAGAAGAAGGAATAACACCTCCTGTGATGTCATTTCTTAATTCATCAAGAGTGTACCCAACAGCCAGTTTTGCTGCGACCTTTGCTATAGGAAACCCAGTAGCTTTAGAAGCCAATGCTGAAGATCTAGAAACCCTGGGGTTCATCTCAATTACTAACATTTCTCCATCTTCAGGATTAACTGTAAATTGAACATTAGAACCGCCTGTCTCTACTCCAATTTCCCTCAAAATCTCCATCGAAGCATTTCTCATTAATTGATACTCCTTATCAGTGAGGGTTTGAGAAGGAGCTACAGTAATTGAATCTCCAGTGTGGACCCCCATTGGATCTAGGTTCTCTATACTGCAAACAATTATGCAATTATCATTTTTATCTCTAACAACCTCCATCTCATATTCCTTCCAACCTTCCAAGTATTTATCAATATAAATTTCAGAAGTTGGAGATAAATCAAATCCCCTTAAACTTATTTCTTCAAATTCTTCTAAGTTATAGGCAACACCTCCCCCTGCTCCTCCCATTGTAAAATTAGGTCTAAGGACACAAGGAAACCCAATCTCTTTTACTATTTTTTTTGCTTCCTTTGGGTTATGGGCTAAAGCTGCTTTAGGTGTGCTCAAGCCAATCTTTCTCATTGCCTCTGAAAAAAGATCCCTATCTTCTGCTTTATCAATTGCTTCTTTAGTTGCTCCTATCATTTCAACTTTATATTTCTCTAAAACACCTTTTCTATCCAGATCAAGAGCAGTATTTAATCCAGTTTGCCCACCCATAGTAGGCAAGATCACATCAGGCTTTTCTTTTTTAATGATCTTTTCAACTGTTTCCCATTCTATCGGTTCAATATACGTTGCATCTGCAATTGAAGGATCAGTCATAATGGTAGCTGGATTAGAATTAACCAAAATAACTCTAAAACCATCTTCTTTTAAAGCCTTACAAGCTTGGGCTCCAGAATAATCAAATTCACAAGCCTGACCTATGACTATTGGTCCTGCACCTAAGATTAAAACTGAATTTATATCAGTCCTTCTAGGCATTATTTTTTTCCATATTTTTTAAAAACTGGTTAAAAAGAGACTTTATATCATGAGGACCAGGACTAGCTTCTGGGTGACCTTGAAAACTAAAGAAAGGTAAACTTTTGTGCTTAATGCCTTGGATACTGTCATCAAATAAGGATCTATGAGTAACTAATACATCTTTAGGCAGTGAATTTTCTTTAACAGTAAAACCATGATTTTGACTGGTAATAAAAACTGTTTCTGTTTTTAAATCTTTGACTGGATGGTTAGCTCCATGATGTCCAAATTTCATTTTTTCAGTCTCTCCCCCTAGTGCTAATGAAAGGAGTTGATGACCCAAACAAATTCCAAATAAAGGAACCCTCTCTTTTATTAACTCCTGAATAGTCTTTATTGCATAATCGCAAGGCTCTGGATCTCCAGGACCATTTGATAGAAAAACCCCTTGCGGATTAAGCTTAAGTATTTCATCAAAAGATGTTTTTGCAGGTACGACAGTAATTTGACAACCCTTTTGATAAAGAATTCGAAGAATATTTCTTTTAATACCAAAATCAATTGCAACAATCTTGAACTTTCTATCTGACTCTTTTTTCCCCCATTCGCCCTCCTTCCAATCGTAAGAATTTTCTGTAGTAACCTCTTTGGCTAAATCTAATCCTGCCAGACCAGAAAAATCTTTAGCCAAAGAAATAGCTTTATGTTCGTTAATTTTTTTTCCGGCAATAATAGATGCAGACTGTGCTCCCTTATTTCTAATTAAAGAAGTAAGTCTTCTAGTGTCTATATTCGAAATTGCAATTATCTTATTAGCTTTCAAGTATTGACTTAGATCAGTTTCCTTTCTCCAATTACTCACTAGAACTGGTAAATCTTTAATCACTAAACCTGAAGTCCAAATCTTATTTGATTCAGTATCTTCTGAATTAACACCAGTATTTCCAATATGAGGATAAGTAAGTGTAACTATCTGATTCGCATAAGAAGGATCAGTTAATATTTCTTGATATCCCGTCATAGAAGTATTGAAAACAACCTCTCCATTGGTCTCACCAATGTGGCCAATGCTTTTCCCAATGAAGGTACTGCCGTCTTCTAGTGCTAATACGGCTTGATCTAAACTCATCTTATTTAGAGCCTAAAAATTTGGAAAATGAGTGGCAAAAAAAAAGCGAACCAGAAATATAACTGAAGTTCGCTGATATGATTTTAATGCTTTTTGGCATTAAAACCGCACTATAATAAATAAGTATTAAACTGTCTATTCAAAAAATTTATAAAATCTAACAATGATAAAGACAACTGAAGAAATTAATAAAATGAGAATAGCAGGAAAACTTGCTTCTGAAGTTTTGGAGATGATTACCCCTAAGGTTGTGCCGGGTATATCTACAGGTGAACTGGATCAAATCTGCTATGAATTTATCGTCAATGAACAAGAAGCTATTCCTGCAAATGTTGGCTATAAGGGCTATGAAAAAACAATTTGTAGCAGTTTAAACCAAGTGGTTTGTCATGGTATTCCTGACTTCAGTAGAATTTTAAAGGATGGAGATATTCTGAATATTGATGTAACTGTAAAAAAAGATGGTTGGCATGGAGATACCTCTAAAATGTTTCTAGTTGGAAAAACACAACCTCATAATGAAAGGTTAGTAAAAGTTACACAGGAATGCCTTTACAAAGGAATTGAACAGGTAAAAGATGGCGCATACTTGGGAGATATAGGTCATGCTATTCAAACTTATGCTGAAAAGAACCATTATTCAGTGGTAGAAGATTACTGTGGTCATGGAATAGGAAAAATATACCATGAAGATCCTCAAGTACTCCACTACGGCCTTCCAGGTAAGGGATTACAATTAAAAGAAGGAATGTGTTTCACCATAGAACCAATGATTAATTTAGGAACTAAATTCACTAAAGCACTTTCTGATGGCTGGACAGTAGAGACTAAAGATGGAAGAAATTCAGCCCAATGGGAACATACCTTAGTAGTTACTTCTACAGGGTGTGAAGTACTTACAAAGAGGTTAGAAGAAAATTTCTAAATCATGCAAATGATTTCTCCTTCTCAATCAATCAAGGGTAGATCTAAAATCTTAGAAAGAAATTCTGAAAAGGATTATAGGGACTGGCTAAAAAAAAGAAGAGGAAAAATATCTAGTATTAGAAAATTATTAAATGAAAGATCGAAAGATATAGATCAGCTAATAAGCGTAATATGGGAATCTTCAAATTTATCTGAAAAAAAAGACATCGGTCTTTTTGCTGTAGGGGGTTACGGGCGACAAGAACTACACCCACACTCAGATATAGATCTTTTAATTCTTTATAAAGATAACCTAAAAAAACAGAGAGCAACTGAAGTTGAAACTTTCATTAGTAAGCTGTGGGATCTTAATTTAGACGTAGGGCATGGCGTCAGAAGCATAACCCAAGAAGAAAGTATAGTTTCTTCTGACCTTGAAGCTTTTACAAGCTTGCTTGAAAGTCGTTTCTTGCTAGGCGATAAAAATTTAAGATCAATACCTAAGCAAATACTGCAAAAGAAAAGCTTATGGAAAAAAGAAAAGTTCTTAGTGCACAAAATAGAAGAACAAGAAGTCAGGCATAGTAAATTTGATAATACAGAATATAACTTAGAGCCAAACCTAAAGTCCTCCCCAGGCGGTTTAAGGGACATACATCTTTTAGATTGGTTATTGTTAAATTATTCTAGGCATAATCATAGGCTTGATAATCTCGATAAAATATTGAGTGAATCTGAAAGAAAAGAACTTACAAAGAATAAATTTTGGCTCTGGACTTTAAGATACTTGCTACATAAAGAAGCTGGTAGAGAAGAGGACAGGCTTTTATTGAATTTTCAATTGTCTATAGCAGAAAAATTATTCCCAAATGTAAAAGATAGTAATGCAGCAGCGGAAAAACTTATGCACAGATATTTTAGGACTGCACTAAATATTTCTGAGATCAATGCAACAACACTGCAAGGTTTTAAAGAAGTTCTTGTGAAGACTAAAAATAAAGTAGTAAATATTAGGGATAAAAACTTCAAAGTAAGAAATAATTTAATTGAATTAAAAGATTTAAATGCGATTAGAAAGAACTCTTCTCTAATAATAGAAATATTTGTAAAACTTTGCGAAAACCCAGATATCGAAGGGATAAAAGCTTCTACTTTAAAAAAATTAAAGGAAAACAGAAATTTAATTAATTCCTCTTATAGAAAGAAGAAAAAAAACATCGATCTTTTCATGCGAATTATCAGATCAGAAAGACTTATGGTTACCCAGTTAGAACAGATGAAACAATTAGGTATATTAGGAAGATATTTACCTGAATTTGGCAGAGTTACAGGACAAATGCAGTACGATCTATTCCATATTTACACTGTAGATGCTCATACCTTACAAGTCTTAAGAAATATGAGACGACTGTTTCTTAAAACCTCTAAAGAAATTTACCCTTTTGCTTCTGAATTAACACAAAAGTTGCCGAAAATGGAAATTCTGTATATCGCAGGACTCTACCATGATATTGGTAAGGGTAGAGGGAAAGA
>CEUZ01139039.1_pt1 | contig 11111 bp, 15 predicted proteins | sample 361511 | NCBI WGS metagenome assembly CEUZ01 (sample SAMEA2622822, study PRJEB7988) | marine metagenome | biome: marine biome (ENVO:00000447); feature: surface water layer (ENVO:00002042); material: "saline water (ENVO:00002010), including plankton (ENVO:xxxxxxxx)" | depth 5 m
GTAAGTATTTTAAAGATTTCCAGCTAACAAAAAAACCTTTACAGTTAGCTCTAGCAATTAAAGAGCATCCATGTGTTCTTGATCACCCTACAGTTAGATTGCAAGTGATTGCATGGGCGTTACAATCTAAGTATCCAAACAAAGAAGATAAAGCAAGTCTGAAAGAATTTGCTTTAGGTTTAGGTGATTATCATTTAAATAAAAAATCTAAAAACTCTATACCTTTCAGCAAAGAACATATTTCCGGTACATATAAGTATATTTATAAAATGTTGTCAGATATGCGCAAAGAGTTAAAACCCAGGTCTATTGAAGAAAGAAACTTTGCACTCAGAACTTTGTTTCATCCAGGAAAAGCAAGAATCATACCTCTTGAGAGTAAAATTGACGAATGGTCAAAGATTAGAAACCTACGTGAGTTAACACTTAATATAACGCAGTATTTTTTAAGTTATAAATGGAGCCTCGAATTTAAAAATGATTTCGTAAAGAACGAAGACCATCTTCTAGTACCACCTAAATTGATACCGATGAAAACAATTGAGAAATTAATTAGTTGATTTGTTGATATCTTTTTGATTTGCAAATTCTATTTTGGACCATCTATTGATTAGAAACTCAACTAGAGCAAGTGCTTCTGGATACTGATTTTTCTTTATCGCATATTTGAAATCCGATACTATTTTTACTGAGTCTTCTTTATCTAATGTATTAGGAGGGAACGAAATTAAAAGGTCACCATAATTTAGAATAATTTTGCTTTCTTGTGAGAATTCATTAGACCAGTCTATAATTTGGGTTAAATCATCTCCTATTGTATTAAAAAACCTGGAAAGATTTTCGATTTCATCTCCCACTGATTTTCTAAGTTTTGTAAAGTCTTTAATCATCTTGTCTATTGATTGAAGATTGCTAGTGTAATGAATAGCGCCAAATCCCCAATGTGTCTTAAAAACCTTTTTTTGATTTTCTGCAAAAAGAAAGAACCAATGAATTGGAACAACATTGTTAACAAGAAGAGAATAGGGCGCATCCCCCTTTTTTATACCATTTGGACATAAATAATAATTTTCATTATCTTTAACAAATAAACATTCTTTTAAATCTTTTTTTTCTAAAGATAAATGATCAGCAATCGAATCTTGAAAGACTGAGTATTCATTCCCAAACCATACTCCATATGGAGACGTTGGACCACCCCAGTAATCTTCGTAAAAATCTATATATTCTTTCCAATAGTCTCTATCTTCAACATCTTTTAAATTTTCATAGATTTGGAGATAGCAAGATGGCATATGTTGATTTTCCTATATTTGTAATTATAATTCAACATACTTATATGAGACAGAACATCTTTTTAATACTAGTATTAGTTATTGCTTGCCCTAGCTTAGCCCTAAGTTCTGATTTACATTTCTATGAAACTGTGCCTCTAATTGGGAAATTGGTAATGTTGTTAGTTGCTTTTTCTGTACCAGGCATATTGATTTTTTCTCATATAGGATTATTTGAATACTTAGATACTGACAAATTTCCGAAACCTCCATCCTTATCCAGAGAACAACAAGAATTACTCTCAGGAACAATAGTTGGATTAGTTTTCGGAGTACTCCTAACCGTTGTTTTCATGATAATCTCTTGATATAAATATCCATAATTATTGTTATTTTTTTTGATTTTTCCATATTTTATGTGTTATAGTGACCTAAAATGTCAGTCAAAATTGACCAAATCATAAGATCTGATAGAAAAAACCTAGAAGTACAGATTTCTGTAGAAGGTTATATTATTGTAAGAGCTCCTACGGACGAGACTATGGAGTCAATACAGGAGTTTTTAGACTCAAAAAAATTCTATCTATTAAGAACACAACAGATTGCAAAAGTTAGATACCTAAACGATTTACATAAGAAATACGAGGAAGGAGAGAAGTTCTTATTTCAAGGCAAAGAGAGACCTTTGAGAATCGTAAGTAATCAATCAATACCATTGCATTACACGGAAGGAGTTTTCTACTTATCTAGTTCATATTTAAAATTTGCCAATAAAATTTTTATCGACTGGTATAAAGAGAAAGCTAAAGAGCATATAACTGAAATAACAGACAGGTACTCTAAGCTTTACAATATAGGATACGAGAAAATTATAATTACAAATGCTTATTCTCAATGGGGCTCATGTACCGGAAATGGAAGTTTAAATTTTAGTTGGAGAGCAATTCTTGTTCCTCTTGAAGTAATAACCTATCTTGTAGTTCACGAACTTGCTCACATAATGATAAGAGATCATTCAAACAACTATTGGAACAAAGTCGAAGAGATGATGCCTGATTACATCAAATATGAAAATTGGCTGGACAAAAATTCACATATTTGCGCTATGTTTAAAAACGAAACTGGCACTATATCTAAATCCAAAGCATCTAAAGAAAAAACTGAAGACAGCAAAAACATGCAGCTTGAGTTTAATATTTAGCTTATGTCTGAAAAGTTTAAAAAAACAATCAATAGAGCGATAATATTTATACTTTCGTTACCTTTTGCTATTCCTATATTGTCACCAATCCTTCTTCTTTATGCTTTGTATCTAAGCACGTTTCCGGAAGGTAGAGCAAAATTACGAAGATACTACGCTTTTACCCTAGATATAATAGTCAAACTCAAAACCTCTAAAGGTCGAAGCGAAATTTGGAAAATGTGCAAAGACTATTGGTATGGAAAAAACTAAATCTAATTCGCTAGACTAGGTATTTTGTATAATGAATAGGCCATAATACCCAAAATAGTCAAAAATAAGATTAAAAAGAATATTTTCTCTATTTTTTTATTCATATTTCTATTATAGACAGAAAATTAAATTTTCATAATATTGCATTTCAATTTAAACCCAGTAATATAAAACGATGGCTCAAGGTATAGATTGGAAGCAAAAAAAGGCCTCAACAATCCAGGACACCATTTTTCCTAAAGGATTGTTAGAGAAGTCTTTGTTCAGACCTAAGATTAAAGGTAATGTTCAGCAGATAAGCGACAAAGGGGAAGGCTATCATACAAATAATCCATTTAAGTTAGTTGCCTATGATTGCCTCGAAGAATATCTAAGAGATAGGAACCCTGATAAATTAATTGAGGCGATTATGCATGATTACACTATTATGCAGGGAAGAACTATAGAAGATTTAGAAAACTGGGATCCAAAAACAATTGTTGGGGATGAAATAATTGATATAACTATTTTACAAATGGCTCATGTTGGAACTCCGAACGAAGATTTGCAAGTTGTTTCGCCACCTACTGTTGTTTGGTCGACAATCAATAACTGGAGAAGCTATTTAACTTTTCATAGAGCTTCTTTTTACGCCTCAGAAACACAAGAAATACTTGAGAAATATTTCCTTCGTATAGGCGGAGCTTTAATTCCTTCAATCATTCCAGTCGCTGACGGTGTTTTTACAGAAGAAGAAAGAGAAATCAGAGAACTCAAAAGCGCTTAATTCTAGTGACAACTTATACCAGTTGTTTTTAATTTCCAATAATTATATGGTAGAGGAACTATGAAACCTGCAAGTAAAACAAGCGGTAAGCTTTTAAGATTTATAATTGCAGCACCATTTAAGATAAAATCAGTATAATTCATAGCGATTTCCATCGAGATCATGCTAACTATGCTCATTCCAAAAGCAGTTTTCACAGCATTCTTAACACTCATTGACTTCAGTAAAACAATAACTTCTATGGTAAAGCTTGTTATTAACCCATTAAGCATTGCTAATAACATAACTTCCATAGTACTTATTTCGTATTGACTATTTTGAAAGAAATATATAGTCCCCAAGTCACCGATAGAACAACCAAATAGGCACCATAGAGTATTAATTGAAGATCTTTTCCAAGTATGAATACAAGTCCACATTCATCTATCGCCTAATTAAATATATTATAAGTATGATCATTAATACTGCAGTAATGCAGAAGTAGAAGAGAATTGTTTCTTGAATCATCACACATCTTATAATACATTATTAATGTTATGACACAATCTTGTGGACCTGGATCGCAGGTATCAGTAATCGGCAGAACAATGATTAACGAAAAAGATGCCGAGTCCTATATGAAAAAATACAAGCTTTATGACAGAAAAGATTATTTCCCGACAAATATAAGGACTATGGAGATAAACGAATGGGAAGCGTTTGCTAGAAAGAACCCATACCTTGCAAAGTATTATAATAAAAAAATGCCAGGGTATTTTTTTATTGCCCTAGAGACATGGAATTCAGAATTAGATTTTGATACATGCAATCCCTTTGTTGAAACTATATTCGCAGATACAGTAAAATATTGGAGAAATTTAACTTTAGATGAGAATGAGGAAGTCTCTAGTGAAGCCAAGATACTGCTAGAAAATGTTGGGTTAGCATTAAGTTCACTACCTGGTTAATGATAGTATGGGATTAATTAGATTTATATTAGGCAAGATAATTCTCTTTCTTGATTGGTTAACATCTCCAAAGCCACTAAATATGACAAAAGAAAAAATTGATAGTATAGCGGCATATTCTTCTACTCTTACCCTTTACGAATTTCGAGCTTGCCCTTTTTGTGTAATGGTAAGAAGATTTTTGAAAAAGAATAATATTGTATTGGATATTAAAGATGCAAAAAGAGATACAGACTACGCTCAAGAATTGATATCAGGCGGTGGAAAATTACAAGTTCCATGCCTTAGAATTGAGAAATCTCCTGAAGATGTTGAATGGATGTATGAATCAAAAGATATTATTAAATTTTTAACTAAAGAGTTGGAATTGTAGTCTTGAAAAAGGAATTAAAAAGCAAACTAACTGATATGCAATACCACGTAACTCAAGAATGTGGAACAGAACCCCCTTTTACTGGTGAATTTCATGACAACAAAGAAGAAGGTGTTTACAAGTGTGTTTGTTGTTCAGCTGAACTTTTCCATTCATCAAATAAATTCGATTCCGGTACAGGTTGGCCTAGTTTCTTTGATTCAATCGATAATGAGAATATTTTATTTCAAGAGGACACAGCTCACGCAATGGTTAGAATTGAAGTAAGTTGTAAAAAATGTGGAGCCCATTTAGGGCATATTTTTGGTGATGGGCCAGAACCTACTGGAATGAGATACTGTATAAATTCCGCATCTTTATTGTTTCAAAAAGCTTAGAAGTTAATTTTATTCATTATTTCATGTAAAATTCATTATGGGCGAAGATGATAATGGATTAAGAAAAACCATCGGCTACAGCAACAAATTTTGGAAAAATAAAAGCCAAAAAGGAATGACTGATGAACAAAAATTACAAGAATTTCACAAAGATGAACATGCTGCAAGATATGGTGCAAAAACATCAAAATACAAAAGGGGATCCGCTGAACTTGGCTGGAAGATTGTAGCTAGAACGGATTTAAAGGGAGAAAAAAGATACCGATGGGGCTCTTTAAAAGATTTACATCCACCCAATTTAGCCAACCCTCTTACTTGTAAGATTCCTTCCTTGATTGATTTTTTAGACACAAGGCAACCGAAATACTTTTTTTATACTTTAAAAAACTGGGACTTTGAAAAAGAAAAAGACTTGCCAGTCGAGACAAATATATTATACAAAGCTCTTTTATATTGGAGACTAATGCTTTTCACTGGAGATTTAGATGAAAAGCAGCAAAAAATAGTTAAATATTATCTAGATACTTCGAATAAAATAATTACAGCCAGAATGCCAATGTCTGATTTTTGGCCATATGGTGATGGATTAGTTCATTACTATTACTACAAGAAAAAGGATACATATAAGGATAGAAACAAAGAACCAAATTTTATAAGCTTCAACCCAGAATGCCCATACATATTTTTCAACTATTTTAATGAAATAAGGGAAAGACTGTCTTCTTATGCAAGGGAAATTGAAGAAGAAAAAATTCTTAAAAACAAAGAAAAATATTGGATAAAAATTTTTAAAACAATTTTTGAAAAAACAGAAATACCTAACCAGGTCACATTAAAAACTAATTTTAATTATCAGAATTTGGATTTAGTTGTCTCTTCTTATATAGCATGGTCACATAACAAATTAAAACCAAACAAAAAAGAGCCTCAAATACAAATTTTTGCAACTTGGAAATCAATCTACTCTATCTTCAAAGAGCTAGAAGTTTTAAAAGAGAGCTCTTCTGATCTGTTCGATGTTGAAGAGATAGCAGTCGAGAAAGTAGATTACGAGTCAACTCTTGGAGCTCCTGTCTATACTGTATGGACGAAAAAGAATTTTGATTTATAATCAGTGAGGGGATAATAAAATGTTACAAAATATTTTAATTGTTGCTCTTGGTGGTAGTCTCGGTGCAATACTCAGATATCTTTCAAATATATTTTTTACTTTAAACTTTCCTTCAAAACCCTATTTCTCAACCCTTTTAGTTAACATATTGGGTTCATTGCTAATTGGATTATTTTATTATTTAAGTCATTTATTTGACTTAAGAGAAGGTGTTAGAATCTTTTTCGTTGTTGGGTTTCTAGGTTCTCTTACAACATTTTCTACCTTCAGTTATGAATTCATAAATATGATAGATGAAAAAGCATTTGTCTTAGCGGCCAAATATATATTGTTCAACGTTTTATTGAGTGGTCTTTGCGTATTTTTATTTATTAGGTTAATAAAAGGCTAATTTATTTTGCTAGGTATGAAACCGCTTTACTTATTCCATCGATAGTTAAATTATACATTTTATCTTCTGCTAAATATCTGGTGTATTCAATAGACTGTGAGTATTCCCACTCATCTTTTGGAATAGGATTTAACCATACAACTCTATTGAAATGATTTTTTATTCTTCTAAAATAGAATTCGCCAGGTTTTTCATTGTAGTGTTCTATTGATCCATTTATATGTGTAATTTCGTAAATTCCCATAAATGCATCCCCCACAATTATTATCTTATAATCTTTGCCGTATTTGTTTACAAGATTTTGGACATCTATTATCTCTTCCCTTCTATCATTATCTTTCCAAACGCCTTCATAAATAAAATTATGAAAATAATAATATTCCATATTTTTGAATTCATACCTAGCAGCCGAGAAGAGCTCTTCACAAAGTTTAACGTGTGGATCCATAGAGCCGCCTACATCGAAAAACAATAAAACTTTTACTTGATTCTTTCTTTCGGGGCGCATTTTAATATCCACATATCCACCATTCTTTGCTGTGCACTTAATTGTTTCCTTTAAATCTAATTCATCATCACCATTAATACGTGCAAACTTTCTTAATTTTTTGAGAGCTACTTTAATGTTCCTTGTTCCAATTTCAATATCATCATCTAAGTTGATATATTTTCTTTTATCCCATACTTTGACTGCTGAAAAATTTCTATTACCATCTTGTCCAATCCTAATTCCAAATGGATTTGAGCCATATGCACCATAAGGGGAGGTACCGCCAGTTCCAATCCATTTGTTGCCACCTTGGTGCCTATTTCTCTGTTCGTTGAAAGTCTCCATGAATTTCTTCATTAGTTCTTCTAAGTCTTTGATTGATTTAATTTTTTCTCTATCTTCTTGTGATAAAGTCTTTTCAAATTCTTTTCTAAGCCATTCTTCAGGTATTTCATCTTTTAAAAAATCTAAATCTACATTGTCTATACCACTAAAGAAAACAGAAAATGCTCTATCGAAACGATCGAAATATTTTTCATCTTTTACCATGAGAGACCTACTTAAATAATAGAAGTCTTCAGTACTAATAGTAACAATTCTCTTATCTAGTGCATGAATCAAATCTAATAATTCTTTAAGAGAGCATTTTATACCCGATCGTTTTAGATTTAAAAAAAAATCAATTAGCATTACTTTTCTCTTCTAATCATAAATCTTAATTGCTCGAGCAAAGAAACATCTTGCTCATTTTTAATTAATGCACCATGTAGAGGAGGTATTGCCTTTTCTTCATCTCTTTCTAATAACAAGTCTCTAGGTATGTCATCAGATAAAAGCAATTTTATCCAATCTATCAATTCTGATGTTGATGGATTTTTCTTTAAGCCAGGGACTTCTCTCAAATCAAAAAAAATATTTAAAGCTTCTGAAAGTAGCTTCTTTTTTATCTTTGGGAAATGTACTTCAATGATTTTTTCCATAGTATCTCTTTCAGGAAAATTAATGTAATGAAAAATACATCTTCTTAAAAAAGCATCAGGAAGCTCTTTTTCGTTGTTGCTGGTAATAACAACGATTGGTCTATACTTTGCTATTATATTTTCTTTTGTTTCGTAAACATGAAATTCCATTTTATCGAGTTCCAGTAGTAAGTCATTTGGGAATTCTATATCAGCTTTGTCAATTTCATCAATAAGTAAAACAATTTTTTTTGTAGACTCAAATGCTTCCCACAATTTACCTTTAATTATGTAATTAGAAATATCTTTTACTCTAGGGTCACCTAGTTGAGAATCTCTTAGTCTGGTAACAGCGTCATATTCATACAGTCCTTGTTGAGCTTTTGTGGTGGACTTGATATGCCACTTGATGATATCAATGTTTAATGAATTTGCAATTTCCTCAGCTAGGAGCGTTTTTCCTGTTCCAGGTTCCCCTTTAACCAAAAGCGGTCTTTCTAGGGTAATTGATGCATTTACAGCCAATTCAAGATCGGGTGTTGTTACATATGTATTTGTTGAACTAAATTTTTTCATTTGAATATTATAATTGTTAATGAATAATTAAAAAGCGAAAAAAACTTTTAATAGGTTTACAATAGAATTAATAATGAGTGAAAGAATTAAAAAGAGATCCACTGAAGCTAAAAGTAGCATAGTAGTTTTTCCTAATGACACAAACGATTTTGGGACTATGTATGGGGGAAGATTAATAGAAATGATGGATATGGTGGGAGGAATATGTGGAAGAAGATTCTGTGGCCACAAAGTTGTTACTGCCTCTATAGAGGATATGCAGTTTATAATTCCAATCAATAGAGGAGACGTTATTGAATTTGTTTCTCAGGTTATATATACAGGTAGAACTTCATTAATTGTTAAAACAAAAGTGACAAAAGAGTCCTATGACGAAGATAAAATTCTTTGTGCAAGAGCTTATTTTGTTTTTGTTGGAATCGATGAAACGGGAACACCTATTGAGGTACCAGAGTTGATTTCCGAAACACTTAAAGAGCAAAAGAATCAGCAGATTGGAGCAGAGATAAGGAAGCGACAAGCTTTACAAGAGAAAAGATTTGAAATTGAGCTTAAAGAAAATCTATAAAGGTTTTATAAAATGTTCGATCTAACTATCCTTTGGACACATTCACCCTATATCTTTTCTTCTGATTTTATATCAGTTCGCTATTACTCACTGTTTTTTGCTTTAGGAATTATTTTTGTTTACGTAAAAACAATAATTAAATTATCTAAAGATATAAATCCAAAGATCTTGGATGATGTTTTTATACCTTGTATATTATTTATGCTTTTATTTTCAAGAATATTTCATTGTCTTTTTTATGAATTTACATACTATTCGACTAATCCAATAGAGATTTTTCTTCCATTTAGACTTAGTCCTTTTGAATTTACAGGCTATCAAGGGTTGTCCAGTCACGGGGGATTTGTAGGGTTTATTTTTTCTTTTCTAATTTTTTATAGAAAAAAAATGAAATTTAATCTTTCAATCAAATTTCTCGATACGGTTTTCTATTATTCAATTATTCTTATAGGATTTATAAGATTAGGAAACTTCTTCAATTCAGAAATTTTGGGAAAAGCTTGTACAAATAGTTTGTGCATAATATTTCCACTTTTTGATTCAGTCCCTAGGTACCCTGTGCAATTATACGAATCATTAACTTATTTTGTAATTTATATAGTCCTTAGTTTCTTTCGTGAAAAAATTGAAGCAGTACCAGGTAGATTACTACTTTTAACCGTTTTATTTGTTTCTATTTCTAGGTTTTTGTTAGAATTTTTAAAAGATATTCAATCCGACATAAATATCGGAGTTCTTACTATGGGACAATTACTTACAATACCAATTGTATTAATTTCAATAATTGCTTTTCTTGTATTAAATGGAATTGGAAAAAAATACAGATAGTAAAAAATATGGTAAGTTTTTGTAAATTGATAATTAGTAGATAATTAAATGTCAGATAAATCTTTTAATTTTAACAAAGAACTATTACATAGATTTGTAAATACAGCTCAGCCATATTTTTTTCCGTTAAATGTACCTAAGTCAGGTTGGAAACTTTTAGTTACTCTTCTTTTGTCAATCCTTTTTGTAATAGCTATAAGCCATTTTTCACTAATAGGTATAGCAGCATTAATTGGAATCTTTTACCCCACGTTTCTAATAGAAGTTGCTCCAAATTTTAAGAGTTTTGTAGACAATCTAAGCTCAGGATACTTACCATTAATTTCTATAGTTTTTATTGCACTATTTATATTGTTTGTATCAATCAACAAAGAGCACTTAAAGCCAAGGAGGTTCCCTTGGCTACTTTTGCTGCTAATTCTATTTTTACTTTTTTGTGTAACGGGCTTGAATGTTGGCCTAAGTTATATTTTTAGATTTTTAGATACGTCACTAAATTTAAGAAACGAGAATGCTTTCTGGGATTTTTTATGGGTATACGGATGGATAGTCTTAATCGCATTGCCAATTGTAGCATCTTACAGATTTACCAGACTTAAATTAGCAAGATACTGGAGAGAGTGGCTTACAAATAATTTCCTTGAAAGATATTTTAAGAATAGAGCTTTTTATTTACTAGATTCAAACACAGAAGATTCGGATATCGACAATCCAGATCAAAGGATTTCCGAAGATATTAGAAATTTTACATCTGTTACATTAGATTTTTTAATAGATTCTCTTTACGCCATTTTGACTGTTTTCGCCTTCAGTGCAATTTTATGGAGCATATCAAAAACTCTGACAATCGGATTGATATTGTATGTGTTCCTCGGAACTCTCATAGCAATTTATACTGGAAAAAAAATGATCAAGATTCACTACAATCAACTAAAACTCGAAGCAGATTTTCGATACAGCATGGTTCATGTTAGAGACAATTCTGAATCTATTGCTTT
>CEUZ01211502.1_pt1 | contig 11108 bp, 8 predicted proteins | sample 361511 | NCBI WGS metagenome assembly CEUZ01 (sample SAMEA2622822, study PRJEB7988) | marine metagenome | biome: marine biome (ENVO:00000447); feature: surface water layer (ENVO:00002042); material: "saline water (ENVO:00002010), including plankton (ENVO:xxxxxxxx)" | depth 5 m
CGGGCCCGAAGGCTGATCGACGGGCTGGCCGATAACCCGGATGCCGTGGTGGTGCCGTTCACGGGCCCATTCAACTTCGCAGCGATGTGTAACCGGGGGGTGGAGGTGGCCTCCGGTGAGGTAATCGTGCTACTCAACAATGACACCGAAGTGGTGGCCGACGACTGGCTAGACGAGTTGGTGGGCCAGCTGGCCCGTCCGGAGGTCGGGGTGGTTGGGGCGCTGCTACTTTTCGCCGACGGGACGATCCAGCACGCCGGCGTGCATCCGGGGGTGGGAGGCCTGATGGGCCACGGACACAAGCACCGTCCGGGCGATGATCCCGGCTATCACGGACGACTCACTGTGGCCCACGAGGTAGCGGCGGTGACCGGTGCCTGCCTGGGTATCACTCGAAAACTGTGGAACCGACTGGGTGGGTTGGATGAAGAACACCTGGCCGTGGCCTACAACGACATTGACCTGTGTCTGAAGGCCCGGGCGGCCAACCTGCGCGTGGTCCTGACCCCTCATGCAGTGTTCCACCACCACGAGTCGGTATCACGGGGCTACGACGAGGACCCGGTACGCCGAGCCCGGCTACAGCGCGAGGTGGCGGTCATGGAGGAGCGGTGGGGCGACGCCCTACACGCCGACCCGGCCCACAGCCCGAATCTGGCCCTGACGGGCGACGGTTTCACGCCGGCCGCAGTCCCCCGGGTAACACCCCCGTGGCGAGTCCGATAGGCCCGGCCAGACGTTAGTTAGTCAGGACACTTGGCCTTGACTCCAGACAAGGAGATCTAAGACAACGTTGGAAGCCCTGCGCTTTTTTCATACTCGTCGTGGAGGGAAATAGGGATATTTCATAAGAGGCCGTCGTTCAGGGCCGATTGCCGGATTCAGAGCGACTCGGTTGTGTCCGAAACCGTCAATCTTCCCGGGTCATGGAGTGAGAAGAGGAGGAAAAGAAGTGCCAAGGTCCCGATCATCGGGATGGAATTCTCATGGGTCCATTGAAAGAGCCATACGTGCCTACCGATAACTGAATCAACTACAGCTTCAACGATCGACATGGGCACTGGCCACGCGACTACCGAATAGGCAACCAAGAACAGCACCCATTTCCAGGTTCTTCCCATGACACACAGGCGGGAGAATGCTACGGCAAACGGAGGAATGAGGAGGCAGAGGTAGTACGACTCGCCATGCGGTATCAGTAACAATACTGAGGTGAGCAGAATGGACCATTGAATCGACCAGTCACTTGAACCTCTCCGACTCCAAAGCCAGAAGCAGAGCGCTAACCCTGCAGCAATAAGCACCACGATTGAAATGGCAATCCCGGTCGACTCATTCCCCTGGTCCCCAACTGCCCGCATTATGAAGCCCGATAAAGCCTGATTTTGTGGGTGGTCAAAGAAGTTGATCTCACTGTCGACATCCACAACTGTCCTCAACAAGAGGTTGTTCTGCCACCCCAGCGTCAACTGAGTGACTACCGCTATTACGGCAAGTGTCGTCATCGACACTGCCCCTGCTCGCCGTCGGCGTGCGAGAAATAGGGCGGGAATGAGTACTGCAGGCAGATACTTGACCCCGGCCGCTAACCCGAGAAGAAATCCTGTCGCAGTGTCTCTACGACTGCCGAAGGTGACAAAGGCAGCGGAGATCAGCAACAGCTCAAGCAACTCAACATTCCGCTGCCCAAGGGCCTCAAGCGCAGGTGCAAAGTTGAATACAACGAAAATCAGTCCCGCGAGTGCATAGCCATTTGGGAGTTCTCTTCTCAGATGCCAGATCAGCAACAAACCTGTGACGACAAACCCACCGGCTGCCACAAAGAGGAGGAACCGATATGCGGTATCTCGATCGGGAAAAAGAAATAGCGGAATGGTGACTAGGTGGAGGATGGGCCCATAACTCCATGAGGTTCCCTCATGCCATTCGGTCACCAGTCCCGAGTAGAAACCATCTGTCTTACCAAACCATTCGGCCAATCTGGGTGCAGGCCACGAACCAAGGAAATCACTAGCGGCATTCGGAATCCCGTACCGAAACAGAAAGACAACAAGGCGCGACGCCGAAAGGACCGCTACACCAAACAAAGCCAATCGGGTATTCCGAGTTAGCCGACTGACCGCGCCAGTCCGATCTTCATACTCCATCATCCAGTCGCCCGGATGAGCGACTTCGAAGGTAGGTGTCCGATCATGGAGACGCGAGACGAAGGTTCTAGGTAGCCCCAGATTCGTCGAGTTCCTCCGAACAGGTTCCTACCGAGGTGAGGCGTCAACTTAGCCGCCATAACAACTGACTCTAGGTCTGGTACACGCGGCCCGGTGGCCTTCAAGGACGAGGAGGGCCCACATTAGGAAGATGAAACTAGAACCCCCGCTTTTCCTGGCCATCCGAACCGAGCGCACTGGCTCCTCGGTAACAAGTCTTTCTGCGACTCGTGATCTCTTCCTCACAGTTGGCACTTAGACGACGCCTCGGGTCAGTTCCCCAACTTGGCTATCTCTCTCTACCGTTACAGGAAGATCCGACTTGTCTACGAGGCTTTTCGCAAGTCGCCGATACAGATTGCCAGCAAACGGCCAGGAGAAGAAGGTATTGGTCGACATTGCGCACTCCCAGGTACATCGACATTCTGTGTCACGGATCCAGGTCCGTAGAGCAGTCGCCTTGTCTGACTGGACGAGTTCGCGAAAGGTACTCATGGAGGCATCCGAATGGGCCGAATTGCCACCAATGGGTCCAAGGACCACAGGAACTCCTTTGTCTGCGAGCGGCATGAGCGATTTGCCGGACCGCTGAGTCCCTTCAATGGCTCCAAGGTTTTGTTCAGGGTCAAGAATCTCGCAGGCAGCGACAGTGCCGTCTTCGTTGATTACATAACTCAATGTTCCTGCCATACATGGTGTAACAAACTCATCTTTGCGTGCTACACGTGTTATAAGCTCTTTCTGAAGAAACTCCTTAATTGATAGCGCTCTACGCCCAAGAAATCCATAAAAGTCGAGATTGCCTGTTTCCATATGTGATCTATATACTTCAATAGCTTTTTCATATCCTTCAATTACCTCAAGAGGAATTGGCGGATGGGCCAGGCTGTGGTATCTAAATAAATTAATCGAGATTGCATTCGGGCGGAACTGCTCAACAATTTGCTCAATAAAGTCTGGAGCTATTTCAGCGTTCTGTGGCATCACTGTCGTCACAACGTTCAGGTGAAGGTTTGGATAGAGGGCTTTGAGAGGTCTAAGACGTTCCATCGTCTGGACGACTCTCGCATAAGACCCAGAGCCTCTGATCTCATCGTGAAGATCTTCTGGACCATCAAGAGAGAAGGCGACTACCAGGTTTCCGCGCTCCATCCTCTGAAGAATCCGAAGTGTGATCTCATAGGTACGGTCTACATACCAGCCGTTTGTCGGGAATGACAGTACCTTCGGTCGACAATTCCTCTGTACAAGAGCAATTACCTTGTCGAGATCACTTCTTAGGAATGGCTCACCGCCAGCGAGAGCATGCCAAAGAGTTGGACCTATTTCTTTCATAGTCTTATCCATTGTCTCTAGAGACATCTCTCCAGGATTCGGAGCATCAAGGGTTTCCTTGTAGAAACAATGCTCACATCTCAGGTTGCAGCGCGCTGTCACATAGTGGACGATTTGGACGGGCATTCCTGATCTGGAGATGACTCGATACCCGATACAGGCCCAATCCGCTAACTCACGTATTGATTTAGTTAGTGCCCTCCACAACCAGACCAATGCTGCTGCAGAGGTAGCCGACGCGACGCTCCATCCGATGGCAGGCCACAGGACGAGACTCAAGAGCTTTGATTGAGCAGATGAATCACGTAACACACTGGTCCACAGCAACGCCGGGGCCATGAACAACAGAGCAACGACCAGAAAGCCATAGGTTGATGCTCCCGGCCACGTTATGGCTGCAACGCATCCGGCCGGGAGGAGGCAGCCAGCGATCCAAGTCAGCCCGATCGCCGATCCCAGATTCATGTCGAGTCCCTTGAACACAGACGCATACCGCCTGCGGGCCAGGAACCCTGAGAACGCCTTGACCCAATAGTCTTTGATCAACGACCAAGCTGAGAATCGCTTGAGGTGTACAGCCTCAAATCCCCTCTCGACAGTGACCGGAAACCCAAGGCGGGTGCTACGGGCAGAGAACTCGTCATCTTCGTACAGCGTCAACGCGGGGCTGAAGCCTCCTACCTGCTCGAAGGTTTCACGACGAATCAGCATGTGGGATGCCGATCCGAAGGCATCCCTATTGTGTGCGTTCCTCAGGAGTCGGTACTTGAGCACCGAGTTCTGTAGAGCGGCTATTGGGCCATTGACTTGTGGGTTGGTCCGATACACGCCACAAACAACGTCATGCTCGGAGTCGACAAGTTGATTGCGTATAAAGGTCCGGCTGGCTTCCGTCAACTCCACATCCGAATCCAAGAAGAGGATGAAATCGCTGCGAGTTTTTTTTGCACCGATATTTCGCGCTTCCCCTGGAGGGGTCCGCTGAGGCAACCGACAGACATCGACCTCGTCACTCAACTCCGACAGTTCGGACGGAGATGAGTCGACTACAACAACTTCAGCCTGAAGTTCTCTGACAGACTCCAAGACCACGTCTAAAGTTTGACTCCGGTAAGCAGGAATCACGATGCTGAGCGTCGCTCGGGCACCAAACTCCTCCACCACAGTGCTTCTCCTCACAGCCGATCGACGCTACCTAAGCATTGACCAAAGGTAACCCACCCCTAACGTTGGGTGGTCCGCATGCTCTCAGCAGTTCCTAGTCGAATTGTGCCCAATGTTGTTATTCGAAATCGGCCTATCGGACACCTTCACCCATTAGAACCGCCTTTACGATGCCCGATGTGAAGGAAGTGGTATTCCACGCTGACGACTTTGGCTGGTCCCCCGGGATCAATGAGGGCATCATCGACTCTCATCAGCACGGGATTCTGACGAGCACTTCGGTAATCGCAACGATGCCCGGCCTCAAAGACGCTGTCCGAAGAAGGGATGAGGCACCCAGTTTGGGGTATGGAGCCCATCTGAGCATCAATCTCGGCCGTCCGATATCAGCCCCAAAGTCAGTCAACCTGCTACTCGACCGAAATGGTTTTTTTCAGTATTCGTACCTTTACCACCTCAGGAAATCCAGAAACAAAATTTATCTGGACCAAGTGCGTCGTGAAATCTCAGCGCAGCTAACAAAGCTCGGAGATCTAGGTTTCAGACTCGACCATGTGAACTCCCAGTCTCACACTCACATGATTCCCCCGATTCACAACTTGTTCAAAGAAGTCCTCCAGGAGTTCTCTATTCGCCACCTACGTCGCTCTGTGGAACCGTGGCACGGACGTCCACGCATCCGCAACCCCATGAACTTCGTTAAGTGTCTGACTCTAGAGACACTCGATACCTTCGGATCAACGTCACCTGGCATGGTTCAGTTCGTCGGGATTAGACACAGCGGCCTCATGGATACTCAGACGATGGTGAACTATCTGCGCCACCTAAAATCTGGGACGTGGGAGATCGCCTCACATCCGGGTACCGGCGAGTTGGACGACGACTCTCTTTATCCGCAATCTGCGGTTCGGCACATGCGATCCGCGAATCGACGCCTCGAGTGGGAAGCTCTGGTCTCCGACGAAGTACAAACCGCTCTTCATGAGGCCGAGATCAACCCGATCAGGTTCTCCGACATCGGTTAACCGCTGGGCACCCAGACCGGTTTATTTCGTCAAGTTCTGATTCATCAGGGACCGCTGTCGAGACTTGGTCAATGCTTGTCTCCAGCCGACAACAAGCGCTGGATCACATACGGCGGCCGGTCAGCCACTTCGTTGTGCAGTGAACCTATGTATGCGCCGAGCAGACCGACCATCACGAAAAGGAGGCCCTGCATCGTCGAAAGAATCGCGACCATGGACGCCCAGCCCGGAACGTCTCGACCATTGGACAATTCCAACCCAATCGAAATAGCCGCATAGCCTCCGACCACAATCGACCAGACCGTACCAAGCATCGCAACGATTAAGAGCGGTCTATTTGAGAATCCGACAATCCCATCTCGTGCTAACCGGAGGAGTTTACGGAAGGTGTACGTAGTGGTTCCGTGGCTCCTCTCGTTCGCCGTATAGAGCACACAGGACTGGTCTAACCCAATCCAAGAGGTGGTACCTCGAAGAAAGGGACGCTTTCCCGCGGCATCCAAGGTGGCCTCATGCGCCTTACGACTCAATAGGCGGAAGTCGGAAGTACCCTCCGGGATAGCGAGACCACTGAGAAACCTGAATACCCAGTAGAACAAGTGACCCCAAATCCGCCGTCCTGAACCCTTCCCCGGCACGGCCTCAGGAATGGTGTTCACCACATCGAATCCGTCTCGCCACGACGCGATCATTGCTGGGAGTGCGGTGGCTGGATGTTGGCCATCCGAATCCATCATGATGACTGCATCTGCAGAAACGCTCGCTAGCCCAGCCAAAAGAGCAGCCTGGTGACCAAAGTTCCTACTTAACTGAACAACCACCAGCCGGGGTTCGGTCTGCCGAAGCGCAACTAACTGGTCGATCGTGCCATCAGACGAACCGTCATCGACGACACAAACACAAGGCTGCACCTCACAAGACTCGAGCACATTCAGAACTTCGGGCACGAGATCCAGGACTGAGGACTTTTCGTTGTACGCCGGAAGGACAACACATACAGATTCTGTAGTCATTCCCGATCACCTCATAACTGCTGGTCTCAACACCGATCAGGACAGGACACCCGGATCACGGCCGCGAAGTACATCAAGAACAAAAACAAGGAAACTGAAAAACCAGCCACTCTCCTGAACGCTAGTGCCCATGATCGAACTCCGCGCGACGCCAAGCCAAGCCAAGCCAAGCCAAACTGGCCACCTAGACCTCTCCGGTGCCTCTAACTCCAGATCACGCTGGTTAACGACTCAGGATCCTTTGGATTCTGATCGCTTTTCGATCGCTTGTCGTGCACCGGAAGGAAGGGGATATGAGCAGATAGGAGTCTGTGCAACCCGATCGCGTTTACGGTCCTCTGGGATCGAGGAGACACACAATCATGAAGACGGGCAGCAGAAAGTAGTCCAACGCGGTAGCCGGAAGAACGAAGGCGAGAAGCTCAGTCGGTACTCCGGGATCGCCAATCTTGCAGAACATCTATCAGGGTGGATTCAAAGTCAATCAGTGGAGTCCAGCCTGTGTGATTCTGAATAAGTGTTGGATCGCCCCGGAGCTCTGGGAGATCCGCGGGTCGGAATAATTCCTTCTTGGGCTCCATCCTCACCGAATCACCCGACAGGGCAATAAGCCGGTCGGCGACATGCCTGATAGAAACACTTTGGCCTGAACAAACGTTGTATGCGAGGCCAGGATGTCCACGCTCGGCAAGTAGGCGATAGGCACGAACGACATCACGCACGTCTGTAAAATCGCGACGAACCGACATGTCTCCTACAGGAATCGTGGTAGCTCCGGCCACTTCACTGGCAACGATTTGCGAGGCGAGAGCAGCGCAAACGGCCCGATCACTCTGACCGGGCCCAAAGTGGTTGAATGACCTCGCCCGTATGACCTCTTGACCAAACCCCAGATGCGCTTGTAGCGCAACTAAGTCGGCAACGGCCTTGCTCGCCCCGTAAGGCGAGACTGGTCGGAGAGGAGCGGACTCGTCAAGCGGAAGATCGTCTGGAAGGGCAAACCCGTAGATGTCCGCACTGGTAACCGTGACAACTCGTTCGACGCCGGCCATCCGAGCGGCCACCAGCAGGTTGTAGGTGCCCTCGCCATTTGTCCGAAACGACTCAAGTGGGTTACACCAGGACGTTTCTACATCGGCCTGACCTGCCAGGTGAAAGATGGTGTCAGGTTGATGCTCGCCGACGAACGCTGTTAGCGCACTGAGATCACAAACGTCGGGACCACCACTTGACCGACTAGTGACGATCACCTCGTCACCCTCTGCGACAAGGTGATCTACGAGATGTACGCCTACGAATCCCGTCGAACCGGTGACCAAGACCTTCATTTGGAGCCCTTCCCCCACCGCCGACAGTTAGGGAACCTAGACCAGATTCACGAAATCTTGGATTGAGGAATCAGCGTTGGTTAGCGATAGCCGCTACGTTGCGAAAGCCATCCAGATGGGCCCGGCCCGTGGTAGCAGAGTTGACCGGGTTGATTCACAAGAGGTGTCCACCCTAGGGAACTGTTGAACGAAAAGGAGAGGTGCTTGACCTACCTCGGTACAAGGATCTTGTTGGTTGGCTTTGGGGTTCTGGCCCGAGAAATCCTCAGGTCCCTGGAACAATCAGGGGTTACCGTCGTTGGTGTCGTCGACGACGGCACTCCCGTTGTTCCTGACCATCTCGATTTCTTCGGGCCGATCTCCGCACTACCTGACGTGCTTGAACGAGGTTCGTGTGACGCGGTCATAGTCGCTGCCTCGCTCATTCCGTCGAAGACGATCGCTTGGCTGACTGAACAGGCTCATCTCTTTCATGTGCCAATCACGATTGCACCAGAACGTGTAGAGGTGTCGTCACTGGGTTCTGTCCACGAGATCACCCGGGAGCCAAGGATCGACGACATGTTCGCCCGATCGTCACTAAAGGTTGACTACGAACAAATCGACCGAGAAGTAGCTGGCAGGAAGGTTCTCGTTACAGGAGCGGGAGGCTCGATCGGCTCAGAGGTTGTGCGCCAACTCCACGAGTCCGGTGCCAAGCAAATCGGTTTACTCGATCGCGACGACTGCCTAATGCACGATCTGGTAGTCCGACTATCGGGAAGGATGTATGACGCTCGACTGCCGCTCCTACACGCAGACATTCAACATGCCGGACAGCTTCATCGAGCATTCCTTCAGTTCAAGCCTGACACCGTCATCCACGCCGCCGCCCTCAAGCATGTAACCACTCTGGAGATAAATCCGATTAACGCATTGACTGTCAATGTCGGCGGCACCGCCAACGTTCTAAAGGCATGCGAGAACTTTGCGGTCGACCGCCTGGTCAACGTCTCGACTGATAAGGCTGCAACTCGACTCAGTTGTCTTGGAATGTCAAAATACATCGGCGAACGGATGGTGGAAGGTGTTGGCCTGCCGGGCTATCGAAGCGTCCGATTCAGCAACGTGTTCGGATCACGAGCAAGTGTCCTACATGCGTTTCGACTTCAGGCCCGCCATCACGGTCAAGTCATCGTGCGAGGAGATGGGACAAGCCGCTTTTTCATGACCGTTGGAGAAGCAGCGTCTCTTATCCTTTCGACACTTGGTCAAGTCGGGGGTTGTGGAACATACGTAATGGATATGGGTAATCCTGTCGCCATACACAGCCTTGCAGAGGCAGTCATTGAAGAACTCGGGGGCTTGGCTTCGATCCACCACGAAGCACTGGGAGATGGCGAGTTCGAATCCGAACGACTTTTCGCTACAACGGAGACTCCCGAGGCCACCAGCATCGAAGGAGTCTTCAAGGTAAATACCGAGCCGCTTGACCGACGAGTCGTCGAATCGATGATGCAATCTCTTGAAGACGTTTATGGTCTTGACGACGAGACCGTCCGCCAGCACCTTCGAGAAATTGCAAGCATCTAATAGGTTCGAAGACCAACCAGAAAATCCGACAATGTCAGATTGTGAGTGTGTTGAGTGACTAGTTCCCTGACGGTCATCGGCCTGGGTTATGTAGGCCTGCCTCTCGCCCGAGAGGCCTGCCGGTCAGGGCTCGCAGTAACCGGTCTCGACATCGATCCGTCCGTCGTGGCCGGGCTCATGAATGGCCAAACACACGTTGATGATGTCAACTCCTCCGATCTTGCGGAAATGCTGCAAGCTGGCTTCCACGTCACCAGCGACTCAACCTGCCTTGAGAGCTCCGACACTGTCGTTATCTGCGTTCCCACCCCCCTCAACGAGTACGGCACACCCAATCTGGACGCAGTCAAGGCTGCGACACGAACGGTCTCAGAGAAACTGCAACCAGGCACTCTTGTCGTCCTCGAGTCGACCACCTACCCCGGGACGACCGAGGACATAATCCGACCGATCCTTGAGGCAGGCAGTGGCCTTAGCGCCGGTACAGATTTCTACCTGTCGTACTCGCCAGAGCGCATAGACCCCGGAAATCCCGATTGGGGCCTACGTAATACCCCGAAGGTCGTTGGTGGACTGACACCGACCTGTACCGAACAGGCCGTGAGGTTCTACGACCAGATCGTCGACACCGTGGTTCCCACGGTCGGAACTCGAGAGGCCGAGTTGGCAAAGCTCCTTGAGAACACCTATCGACACGTAAACATCGCTCTCATGAACGAAATGTCAGTCTTCTGCCACGAGCTAGATGTCGACCTGTGGGCAGCTATTGAAGCCGCCAAGACCAAGCCATTCGGATACGAGGCCTTCTACCCGGGACCTGGGGTAGGTGGCCACTGCATCCCGATCGACCCGAACTACCTGTCATGGGTCGTGCGATCGGTCGGCTACCGGTTCCGGTTCGTGGAGTTGGCAGAAGAGATCTCTGACCGGATGCCGGCCTATGTCGCTAAGCGAGTCCAGGACTCGCTCAATGCCGACAAGAAGTCTGTGAACGGTTCAGTTGTACTTCTGTTGGGTGTCACCTACAAGGCGAATGTCAGCGATCTGCGTGAGACAGCAGCACGGCCACTAGCAGCGCAGCTGTCCACGATGGGAGCAGACGTCCGTTATTTCGATCCCTATGCAGAGACATTCAACTTCAATGGTCGCGAGTTGGTAAGCGAGGACGACCTTGAAGTTGCACTTGCCAATGCAGACCTGACTGTCCTTGTGCAAGCTCATGACGAGATAGTCGAATCAGGCGCGCTTAGCCGAGCCGGACGCATACTGGATACACGTGGCGTGCTGTCGGGAGACAACGTCGAAAGGCTGTAATCCCAGGAGGCGGCGTTTCTGCTAGCGGGCTAGTCGGCAGAATCTAAGCGTTGCAGGAAGGTGAACATCTCGGCTCGAGTCACGGTGCCGCCCGGACAATACGACGTCGGCGTGCATCCGGTGGTCGTGCCGGACGCCAACAACCAGTCG
>CEUZ01031931.1_pt1 | contig 11105 bp, 10 predicted proteins | sample 361511 | NCBI WGS metagenome assembly CEUZ01 (sample SAMEA2622822, study PRJEB7988) | marine metagenome | biome: marine biome (ENVO:00000447); feature: surface water layer (ENVO:00002042); material: "saline water (ENVO:00002010), including plankton (ENVO:xxxxxxxx)" | depth 5 m
GGATTATATCTATAATTTTGGCATTAATAGGTTTAGCTACGCTTAAACTAAGGTAGCCAATGGTTGTTTCAGAAAAATATCAAAATAAAAAAATTGCAATATATGGAATGGGTTTAACAGGAATTTCTGCTGCAAAAACTCTTAAAAAATTAAAAGCCAAAGTTTTTTGTTGGGATGACAATAGGCAGGTAAGAAAAAAAATAAATAAATTAAATTTTAAAGTAGAAAAATTTTGGTTAAGCCAAAATTTAATAGATAAAATTATTATCAGTCCCGGAATAGATATTAATAAGTGTAAAATAAAAAATTACCTAAAAAAAAATATTAATAGGATTATCACAGATTTAGATTTGTTTTTTGAACTTAACAGAAGTGCTTTAGTTATTTCTATTACAGGGACCAATGGAAAATCTACAACTTGTAAAATAATTGAAAAAATCTTAAAAACTGCTGGATTAAATGTAAATACAGTAGGAAACATAGGAAGTCCTATTTTGTATTCAACTAAATCTAAAAAAAAAAATATTTTTATTTTAGAAATATCATCCTATCAACTTGAATATTCTAAACTTATCCAATCTAAACATGCTGCAATATTAAATATTAGTCCAGATCATCTAGATAGACACAAAAATATAAAAAATTATATAAAAGTTAAGTCAAAAATATTTTTTGCACAACGTAATTCGGATTATTCATATATTAATTTAACAAATAAATATTCAAAAACAATAAAAAAAATATTTAAATTGAAAAAGTTAAAATCAAAACTAATTGAGGTAAATAAATTTGGTTTTAATAATTTTCTAAAAAATATAAATAATAAATATTTTTTAAGCAATGGTAATATTGAAAACTTATTATTTGCATATAAGATAGCAAAAAATTTAAAAATAAATGATGAAGTTATAATAAAAGCTATTAATAGATTTAGAGGACTTCCTCATAGGCAAGAAACAATATTATCAAATAAGAAATTACTGTGCATAAACGATTCTAAAGCCACAAGTTTCGATGCAAGCTTACAATCTTTGTTAAATTTTAATAAAATTTATTGGATCGTTGGCGGCCTTCCAAAACATCAAGACTATTTTGATTTAAAAGGAGTAAAAAAAAGAATTGTAAAAGCTTATATAATTGGTAAAAAAACTTCTTTTTTTAAAAAACAAGTTAAAAACAAAATTGCATATACAATCTCAAAGAATATAAAAAAAGCTATTGATGATATTCAGGGAGACTTGAAATTAAATAAAAATTTAAAAAGCACAATACTTCTTAGTCCTGCGGCAGCATCTTTTGATCAATTTGATAATTTTGAACAAAGAGGCATGTATTTTAAAAATTTAATAAAAAAAAAATTAAAAAAATTCTAAATGTTTAATTTTGGAAGAGAAAATACTGGTTTAGTTGCAAGATGGTGGAGAAATACTGATAAAGAAATTTTATTTTTATTTTTATTTCTCTTTTTTTTAGGATTATTTTTTTCTTTTTCTTCAACTTCTTCTGTCGCGGCAGAAAAGATGAATAAACAAACATACTTTTTTTTTATAAAGCATCTAATTTTTGTATCTTTAGCAATTTTTTTGATTTTAATAATTTCAACTCAGGAAAAAAATAAATTAATAAAATTTTTACCATATTTATTTTTTATCTCACTTTTTCTACTTTTTTTGATTCCTTATTTTGGAGTTGAAATAAAAGGATCAAAAAGATGGTTGGATTTACCTTTTTTACCGAGATTTCAACCGGTTGAACTAGTAAAACCATTATTTGTAATTTTTATTGCTCAAACTATTGTAATGGGTCAAAAAATTAATATTTACAAAAGATATTTGTATTCTTTTTTAGTTTTGTTACTTATTGTGCTTTTTTTAATAAATCAGCCAGATCTTGGCCAAACTTTATTGTTAGTATTGACTTGGATTACTATGATTTTTGTCTCAGGATTTAACATGTTCCTTTTGTCAATGTTAGGGTTAGTATTTTTAGGTCTACTTGTTCTTTTGATATTTCTTTTTCCGGGAAAATTTGGCTATGTTTTGTTAAGAATTAAAACATTTATTGACCCACAAACAGGAGATAATTTTCAATCGCAAAAAGCATTAGATGCCATTAAGCAAGGAGGATTGACAGGTAAAGGAATGGGCGAAGGTATTCTAAAAGATAAGGTACCAGAAGCTCATACAGACTACATAATTGCTGTAATCGCAGAAGAGTTTGGAGCAGTATTTGTTTTGTTTATTGTGATTGTATTCTTGATTATTGGATACAAAGTATTAAATAAAGTTTTTTTAGAAAAAGATGAATTTCTTAAATTAGCATTATCTGGCTTAATTTCACTTTTAATTATTCAGACATTCATTCACATAGGTGTAAATATAAGATTGCTTCCAACAACTGGTATGACGCTTCCTTTTTTAAGTTACGGAGGATCTTCATTAATTGGTAGCGCATTTATTGTAGGAATTATTTTAAATTTTACTAGAAAAGATTCTACAAGATATTAAAGAATGACTAAAAAAATAATTTTTTCAGCAGGTGGAACTGGAGGCCATATATTTCCAGCAATTAATTTAATGAAACACTTTTCTGAAAAGGGATACGATGTATTATTAGTGACAGACAAAAGAGGGGATAGTTTTATAAACAACTATTCGAAATTTAAATCACATATAATAACCGCAGGAACTCCAACTGGTAAAAATATTATAAAAAAATTTTTATCTTTTTTTGTAATTTTTTATTCAATACTAAAATCAATTATAATTTTAAGAAAAGAAAAACCTGATTTAATCATTGGTTGTGGAGGGTACGTTTCATTTCCTATTTCTTTTTTATCTAAATTTTTTAATTTACCTTTAGTTATATATGAAAATAATTTAGCATTAGGAAGAGCTAATAAATATCTGCTGCCCATAGCAAAAAAAATACTTTTAGCCAAAATTATAAAAAAAAATTTTCCAAAAAAATATGAAAATAAAATTTGTGAAACTGGACCAGTTTTAAATAAAGAAATAATTAATTGCACTAAATTTGAAAATAATAATAAAAAAGAATCCTTTTCTATTATAGTTTTAGGTGGAAGTCAGGGAGCTGAAATTTTTGGAAAAATTGTTCCACCAGTTATTCAAATGATAAAAAACAAAGGTTATTCAATTGAAATAATTCAACAATGTATTAGAAATCAAAGAGATTCAATAATTCGTTATTATAATAAAAACAATATTAAAAATTATGTTTTTGAATTTGATAAAAATATTTTAAAATTAATTTTGTCTTCAAATCTTGCTATAACAAGGTGCGGTGCCTCTACTACAGCTGAACTGGCCCACACACTTACTCCATTTATAGCTGTTCCACTTCCACATTCAATTGATAGTCACCAACACCTAAATGCAAAGTTCTATAAAGATGAAGGTTGTTGCTGGATTCTTGAACAAAATAATTTTAATACTAATAATTTATATAATTTAATTATTGAAACGATAAAAAATAAAAATAAATTAGAAGTAGCCCGTGAAAATATGAAAAAAAATCATAAAAATAATGCCTATTCTGTAATAGAAAATCAAATTAGAGAGTTAATTTAAAAATGAAAATTAATATTGCTAGCAATGAATTAGTACATTTTATCGGTATCGGTGGAATTGGAATGAGTGGACTGGCGCAAATTATGAAAAATATGGGCTTTAGAATTCAAGGTAGCGATTTAAATCAAAATAAAAATACTGAAAGATTAATTAAATCGGGAATTAAAGTTTATTTTGGTCATCATCAAAAAAATTTAAAAAAAGCTACTATGATTGTTATCTCTTCAGCAGTAAAAAATAACAATAAGGAGTTAAAAGCTGCAAGAAGTAAAAAATTACGTGTTTATAAAAGAGGAGATATGTTAGCTAATATTGTAGCACTAAAAAAAAACATTATTGTTACTGGTTCACACGGAAAAACCACCACAACATCTTTAGTTGCAAACATTCTATTAGAAGCTGGATTAGATCCCACAGTAATTAATGGTGGGGTAATTAACTCGTTCAAAAATACTGCACAACTAGGTAAAGGAGAATGGGCCGTAATTGAATCAGACGAATCTGACGGAAGTTTTTTAAAATTACCAGTTACATATTCAATTGTTACTAATATTGATAAAGAACATCTTGACTATTATGGAAATTTTAAAGAATTAAAAAAAAGTTTTCGTAAATTTATTGAAAAAACACCTTCATTTGGAAAAACTCTTATTTGCATTGATAATAAAAATTTAAAGTCTTTATTAAATGACTGCAATAATAATAATTTTTTAACTTATGGTTTTAATAAAAATTCAAATTATCAAATTGTAAATGTAAGGAAAAATATAAATTATTCTATTTTTGACCTGAGAATTAAATTTACTGGAAATAATGTGTATAAAATTAAAAATTTAAAATTAAATTTATTAGGGGATCATAATATTAGCAATGCTACAGCATCAATAGCTGTTGCATTAAATCTTGGAATTAAAATAAGTAAAATAAAAAATGCATTAAAAAAATTTTTAGGTATTCAAAGAAGATTTACAAAAATATTTTCTATTGGAAAAAGAGAATTTTTTGATGATTATGCTCATCACCCTACAGAAATTAAAGCAGTTATAAATAGTGCAAGAGACGTTTATAAAAATAGAAAAATAGTTTGTGTTTTTCAGCCTCATCGATACTCAAGAGTTAATGCTTTAAAGAATGAATTTGCATCATCATTTAGAGAAATTGATACGGTTGTACTTTGCCCAGTTTACTCAGCTGGTGAGAAAATAAAATATAAATTTAACCAAACTAGTTTTTCTAGATTAATCTCAAAAAAATCAAGTATTCAGGTAGTTAATATAAAAAACCAAAAAGAATTAAAAATTTATTTTGAAAAAAATTTAATAGCTGATGAAATGATAATATGCATGGGGGCAGGAAGTATTTCAAATTGGATAAAAGAGATTGGTAATAAATTAAAATGAACTTAATTTCCCAAATAGAAGAGATAAAAAAAAAAATTTCAGGAAAAATTTTATTTGACGAAAGTCTTTCGAAATATTCATGGTTTAATTTAGGAGGACCAGCCAAAATTATATTTAAACCAAATAATCTAAATGAGTTGTCTTTTTTTTTAAAAGAAACCAAAGGATCACATAAAATTAAAGTTTTAGGAGCGGGCTCAAATACCTTAATTAGAGATGGAGGTTTTGATGGAATTATTATTAAGTTAGGAAAATCTTTTTCCCATATATCTTTATTTGATGAAAATACTATAATTGCTGGCGCTTCAACTTTAGACAAAAATCTCTCAAATTTTGCCCTAGAAAATTCCTTATCAGGATTTGAATTTTTGTCATGCATACCTGGTACGATCGGAGGAGGAATTAGAATGAACTCAGGATGTTACGAGGAAAATATATCAAAAATTTTGGCATCAGTGCAGGTGATGGATTTGACTGGCAAGATAAGAGTAATTTATTCATCCGAAATAGAGTTTTTTTATAGGGGCAGTGGCTTAGAAAATAACCTAATTTTTATAAGTGCCACATTTCGAGGTATGAAAGATAATAAAAAAAATATTAAAAATAAAATGAATAACTTAATTGAAAGAAAAAAAAAGGATCAACCGTCTCAAATTAAAACATGTGGCAGTACTTTTAAAAATCCTGAAAATAATAAGGCATGGAAACTTATTAAAGATTCTGGATGCGCAGGAATGAAAGTGGGGGACGCTCATATTTCAAAAAAACATTGCAACTTCTTTGTTAATGAAGGCAACGCAAAATCTTCTGACCTAGAAAATCTAATTTCCGAAGTTAAAAATAAAGTTTTTAGTAAAACTGGAATAAAACTTGAGTTAGAACTTCAAATAATTGGAGATAAATTATGAAAAATTTAATCGCTGTTCTTTTGGGCGGAATATCAGGTGAAAGAGAAATAAGTTTTTTGACTGGAAAGGCTTGCTCAAAAGCTTTAAAAAAAAAAGGTTACAAAGTTAAACAGATAGATGCAAAAGGTCTTTTCGTAGATAAGTTAAAAAAATTAAAACCAAAAGTAATTCTAAATGCACTGCATGGAAGATATGGGGAAGATGGATTTATTCAAAGTATATTTGAATCTATAAAAATTCCTTACACCCATTCTGGCGTTCAAGCTTCTAGTCTAGCAATGGATAAGGAATTATCAAGAATTATTTTTAAAAAAAATAATATAAAAGTACCCAAATATTTTTTATTTCAAAAAGAAAATGAGAAAAATTTAAAAAAAAGAATAAAAGTTAACAAAATAAGATTTCCAGTCGTAATCAAGCCAGTTAATGAGGGATCTAGTTTAGGAGTTTATATTTGTAAAAATAATATACAATTAAAAAAAAATTATATTAAACTAAAAAAAAAGTACGATAGACTCCTTATCGAAGAATATATTCCTGGAAAAGAAATTCAAGCAGCTGTTATGGGTAATAAAGCTTTAGGTGCAATAGAGCTTGTTCCTTCAAGAGAATTTTATGATTATACCGCAAAGTATTCTTCTAAGGCTAAAACCAAGCATATTATGCCAGCACCACTTTCAAAAAAAAAATATAACGAAGTACTTTTTTTAGCCAAAAAGGCCCACAAAGTTTTAGGTTGCAGAGGTGTTACAAGATCAGATTTTAGATTTTTTAAAAATAAATTTTACTTGTTAGAGACTAATACCCAGCCAGGTATGACAAAATTATCTCTTGTTCCAGAAATAGCAAAATATTGTGGCATAAGTTTTGAAAACTTAGTTGTTTGGATGGTCAAGGATGCTAGCAGTAATAGATGAAAAAATTTTATAGAATTTCTATATTTTTAATAATTTTTATTATTCTGTCCACATATAGTCCTAAAAAAGTGGATCTAAACACAAAAAATAGTACTTTTTTTAAAGTACAAAAAATAATAGTTTTAAATAATATACTGATAGAAAAAAGTGACATTAACCTAAAACTAAATCAAGTATATAACAAAAATATTTTTTTAATTAAAAAAGAAGATATAGTAGATTCATTAAATGATATTGATTTTTTAGAAAAAGTTGAAGTTAAAAAAAGGTATCCAAATACAATAATAGTTAAAATTTTTGAAACAAAACCAGTAGGGATTTTATTTAAAAATCAAAATAAATATTTATTAGACAGTTCCTCTAATTTAATTTCTTTTACAGATAATTTCGATTTTAAAGAATTACCAGGTGTTTTTGGAGATGGAGCTGAAAAAAATTTTATAGACTTTTTAAATAAGTTAGAAATAAATAACTTTCCACGAAAAAAAATTGAAAATTTTTATTATTTCAAAATAGGAAGATGGGATTTGCAGTTAGCAAATAATAAAATAATTAAATTTCCTTACAATGTTAAGCACGATATAATAAAACAATCTATAGACTTGTTAGATCGTAAAGATTTTCAAAATTATAATATTATTGATCTAAGGGTAGAAGGTAAGATAGTAGTAGAATAATGAATCCTGAAGCGCCAATAGGAATTATTGAGTTAGGAGATGTAAATTTAAAATGTATTATCTTTAAAATTAATAAAGATAATAGTTCAGAAATACTTTCTACATCAATTACCCCTTCAGATGGAATCCACAATGATGTTGTAGTAAATTTAACAAAAGCTTCAAGCGCAATTAGGTTGTCTATAAGTACAGCTGAAAAAAAAGCGAAAGTATCACTAAAAAAAATTAATGTAGTTTTTGAACAGCCAGATTTTTTGTGTACAAATTTTTCAAAACATAAAAAAATTGATGGTTCGAAAATCCATAGACATGACATTGAGTTTTTATTAAAAGAAGCAAAAAAACAATTAATTCTTAATGATAAAAACCAATCTATAATTCATATATTTAATCATAATTACGTTGTTGATGGAAAAATTTTTTTAGAAGAACCCGTGGATGTTTTTGCAGATTCACTGAGTCACGAAATTACATTTATTACTGCACCAAAAAATAACTTAAAAAACATTAATCAAGCATTTACAGATTGTGATATAGAAATGGAAAGATCAATTTCACAGACTTTCGCGCAGGGTGTAAGATTATTAAATACACAGGATCTTAAATCAGGATCTATGCTAATTAATTTAGGAAGTAAAAAAACTAGTTTAGGATTATTTAAAAATTTAGCTCTAGTTCATTCCATTACACTTCCTATTGGTATAGACCATATTACAAATGACATTTCTAAAGTGTGTTCATTAAATTTAGAAGAAACTGAAATTATAAGAAATGATATTGATTTTTTATTTAATAATAATGAAAAGATTTTTGACCAAAATAATTACTTAAAAAATAATTATTTTATTGAATCTAATTTTAGAAAAATAAGTAAAAATTTAGTTTTAAATGTTGTAAAAGCGAGACTTGATGAAATTTTTGAAATTTTAAAAAAACAATTAATTGTTCCTGGATTTAATATAAATTCTGGCATAAGCCTTCTGTTAATCGGTGATGGATCAAAATTACTTAACATAGATAAGTATTGTGAAAATTTTTTCAAATTAAATGCAAAAAAAATAGATCTAAGTAATATTGATAGTAATGTTAATTTTGAAAAAAATTTTGTGTCATCTTTGGGTGCTTTAAAAATTATTAAAGATGGATGGGAGACTGAAGCCATACCAGAAATAGTTGAAAAAAATATAAAAAAAATAGGCTTTTTTGCCAAAATTTTTGGCAATCGTTAGCAAAAAAGAGCTGTAGTCTTTAGTAATATAAGTTGTCTTTCAAGCATTTTTGACCTTTTGTATATCTTTATGGAGAGATGAATTTACAAAAAACCATAAAAGAAACTATCGAATTTGAAGGTATAGGTTTACATAACGGTAAAAAAGTAAATCTTTTATTAAAACCAGCCGAGGTTAATCATGGAATCGTATTTAAAAGAACTGATGTTGATTATGAAAAAAATATAATTGAAGCAAATTATAAAAATGTTAGTTCCCCAATACTTTGTACAAAAATAGAAAACTCCTATGGGGTCTCAGTTTCTACTATTGAACATCTTATGGCTGTTTTTTATGGTGAGGGTATAGATAATATTCTTGTTGAGATTGATGCTCCTGAAGTTCCAATAATGGATGGATCTTCTTTTGATTTTGTAGAAGCAATAAGATCAGTTGGTACGCAGGATCAGAATGAACAAAAAAAATTTATTAAAGTTATTAAAAAAGTTGAAATCAAAGAAGGTTCCAAATCTATTTCAATACAACCATTAAACAAAGATTTAATAATTGACTTTGAAATAGTATATAAAAATCCATTAATTAGGACGCGAAGAAAAGAATTTAGATTGAGCAATGGAGATTTAGTTCCAATATATAATTCAAAGACTTTTTGTTTATATGAGGATATTGATCAAATAAAAAGTCAAGGGCTAGCTCAAGGTGGATCTTTAGAGAATGCAATTGTTGTTAAAGAAAATAAAATATTAAATGAAGACGGACTTAGATATAGGGACGAGTTTGTTAATCACAAGATATTAGATTGTCTAGGCGATCTGATGCTTTCAGGACATAGAATTTTTGGTCATATAATAACATCACAAGGTGGACATCAACTTACCAACACACTTTTAAAGAAACTTTTTTCAGACAAATCCAATTGGGAGTTTGAAAGTTTTGAAAAAAAACAAAAAGACCAAAAAGATAGCTCATACACAAGTCCTGTAGCTGTTAATGCTTAAATAAATATTTACAAAGAAAATTGTAATAATCAAATACTTTGATAAAATCATAATTTATCTAAAATGTTTAAAAATTTATTAATTTTACTATTATCAATTTTTTTGCTTATTTCTTGTGCAAAAAAAAATAATGAAGAAGTAATTATTAAACCAGACGAAACTGAAATCGGTAGAAGTATTTATTTTGAGGCAGTTGAAGCTCTGAAAGATGGGGATGCATTTTATGCTTCAAAAAAATTTAAAGAAGCTGAAAAGTTATTGACACAATATACATGGGCAAGCAAAGCAAGTCTTATGGCAAGCTATGCAGAATATTCTAGAAATTCTTATTCAAACGCGATTTTCGGATTAGAGCGACATCTAAATAATTATCCTGCAGATGAAAATATACCCTACGTTCATTATTTAATAGCTATGTGTTACTATGAACAAATATTGGATGAGAAAAAAGATTTGGAACCTTTATTAAAAGCAAAAGAAAAATTTGAATTTATAGTTAAAAATTATCCAGATACAGATTACGGCACAGATGCTAGATTCAAAATAGATTTAATCATTGATCAATTGGCAGCAAAAGAAATGTCGGTAGCAAGATTTTATATGAAAACAGAAAAATGGATTGCTGCGCTTAATAGATTAAAAATTGTTGTTAATGAATACGAAAGAACAGTTTTTATAGAAGAGGCTCTTCATAGACTTGTTGAAGTCTACTACAGGCTTGGACTAGAAAATGAAGCCAGGCATGCAGCATCAATACTAGGATATAATTATAAATCAGGGGAATGGTACGAAAAAAGTTATAAAGTATTTAATAAGAAATATAAGGTAAAAAAAACCAGAGAAAAAAAAGAAATGGGATTAATTAGAAAAAAAATAAAAAGTCTGTTCGAGTAAGCGATACATGGAAAGAAGAGAAATTGAAAAAGTTTATATTAAAAAAATTAAAGAATTAAAGAAATATGATGCAGCATATTTTAAGGATGATTCTCCAATTATTTCAGATAAAGAATATGATCATATAAAAAAAGAGATTCTAGATCTTGAAAAAAAATATAAGTATTTAAAAAATAAAAATTCACCAAGCCAAAAAGTAGGTTATGAACCTTCAAGTAAATTTAAAAAAGTCGAGCATGAAACTCCTATGCTATCTCTGGCAAATGCATTTTCAAAAGAAAATATAGAAGATTTTTTAAAAAAAGTTAAAAATTTTTTAAATATAAATAATTCTGAAAAAATAGTATTTTCAGCAGAACCAAAAATTGATGGTATTTCAGCATCACTTAAATACATAGATGGAATTTTTACTCTTGGCTTGTCACGTGGTGATGGAAAGACTGGTGAAGATATAACTAACAATCTTAAAACAATTAAAGATATACCAAAAAA
>CEUZ01290583.1_pt1 | contig 11102 bp, 9 predicted proteins | sample 361511 | NCBI WGS metagenome assembly CEUZ01 (sample SAMEA2622822, study PRJEB7988) | marine metagenome | biome: marine biome (ENVO:00000447); feature: surface water layer (ENVO:00002042); material: "saline water (ENVO:00002010), including plankton (ENVO:xxxxxxxx)" | depth 5 m
CAAACCTAATATTAAAAAATAAAGATAATTCCAGTTTTATTTTTGCCCACATAGATCGAATGCACATACCTTTGCTTCAATTTGTACCCTCCCAATCTCCTAGTCTACATAATTTAGAAGATTTACATAGATTAGATTCTAAAAATTTTTATCCAACTATTTTTAATCAACTTAAAAAATTGGATAAAATTATTTATGACATTATTAATACGTTAAAATATTCTAACCAGTATGATGACACTTTAATTATACTTACTGGTGATCACGGTATATCTGTCCCGCCAAATTGGAAAAAGGGTTTAGAGTTTTCTCAATATGAGGAGCATATACGAGTACCTTATATAATTAAAGAAGCTACTTGGGGAAAAAAATTAAATATTGGTGATCCCAAAAAAGTTAATAATGCATCTACAAGAATATTTTCAGATATAATTTCATCAGCGGGATTAAATTTTCCGCAATACTTTAAAAATGCTTCCCAATTTAATGAGAGTTTTAAAGAATATGCATTTAGTGAGACAATATTCCATCCTAACTTTAGTGATTGTGGATTATCAATTATTTCGAAAGATGTTAAGTATTGGTTTAATTGTAAAATGGATTGGAAAACGCTAGATATTCAAAGCACAAGCAATGAAAAAATGTTTTTTCAAGACAAAAATGGTAATTTTGATGAAGAAAATAATGTCGTAAATGAGAATAAGTCTATGCGTTCAAACTATAATGAAATTGGTGTAGAATTCTTAAAAAAGAACCTCTCATTTCATTCAGAAAATTTTAAATCAAATGGAATAAAAAATAAATGAAAAAAGTATACATTGGAATGTCAGCTGACTTGATTCACAAAGGTCATATAAATATAATTAATACTGCAAGTCAATTGGGTCAAGTTACTGTTGGCTTATTAACCGATGAAGCAATTGCTAGCTACAAAAGACTACCTTTAATTGCTTATGAAGAACGCAAAATGATAGTTGAAAATTTAAAGGGTGTAGACAAAGTAATACCTCAAAAAACCTTGGACTATTCTGAAAATTTAAAAAAGCTAAAACCGGACTATGTTGTTCATGGAGACGATTGGAAAGAAGGTGTTCAAAAAAAGATTAGAGCTAAAGTTATAGATGTGCTGTTACTGTGGGGAGGTAAACTAGTTGAGCCAGAATATACTGAGGGAATATCATCAACAGATTTAATTTCTGCAGTTAAATCCAAAGGAATTACTCCTGGCAACAGAATGAAAACACTAAGAAGGTTAATTGACTCTAAAGCTTTTGTTCGTATTCTAGAGGCCCACAATGGACTTACTGGTCTCATTGTTGAAAAAACTAAAATTCAAAAAAATGATAAGACTTTAGAGTTTGATGGTATTTGGGAAAGCAGTTTAACAGATTCAACATCTAAAGGAAAGCCAGACACAGAACTAGTAGATTTTACATCAAGATTTTCAACAATTGAAGAAATCCTAGAGGTAACAACTAAGCCGATAATTGTAGATGGTGATACTGGAGGTAAAATTGACCATTTTAAGTTCAGGGTTAAAACACTTGAAAGATTAGGTGTATCAGCAATAATTATTGAAGATAAAATAGGGGATAAAAGAAATTCTTTATTTGGAACAGATGTTGAGCAAACCCAAGATACAATTGAAAACTTTTCTAGAAAAATAAAAGAAGGTAAAAAATCACAGGTCACATCTGATTTTATGATAATTGCAAGAGTAGAAAGTTTAATTTTAAAGAATGGCATGAACGACGCATTAAAAAGAGCGCAATCCTACATAAATGCTGGCGCTGATGGAATAATGATTCATAGCAAAGAAAAAGATGGAAGAGAGATTGAAGAATTTTGCAAAAAATATCATGACTTTGATAAGACTGCTCCTTTAGTTGTAGTTCCTTCTACCTTTTCACATATGAATGAAGAAAAATTGAGTTCAATGGGTATTAATGTTATTATTTATGCCAATCACCTCATTAGATCAGCCTACCCCGCTATGACTAAAGTAGCAAAATCTATTTTAGAGAATGGAAGGGCTAAAGAAGCTAGTGACAATTTTTGCATGCCAATTAAAGAAGTAATAAATTTAATTCCCGAGTCTGATTGATGTCTATTTCTCCAAAAGATTTTTACAATGATCTAGTACATCATGATATTAATTTTTTTACCGGCGTACCTGATTCTCTATTAAAAAATTTTTGCGGCTATGTGGAAGATAACGTAAAAAGAACCCATCATATTATTGCTGCAAATGAAGGAAATGCTATTGCAATCGCTAGTGGACATTATTTGGCGACAAACAAAATTCCATTAGTATATATGCAAAATTCAGGCTTAGGTAATGCGATAAACCCACTTTTATCTCTTTGCGATCCAGACGTCTATTCAATTCCAATGATTATTTTAATTGGTTGGAGAGGTGAGCCGGGTGTAAAAGATGAACCTCAGCATGTTAAACAAGGCAAGGTGCAAAAAGAACTTTTAGACACATTAGACATTCCTTATGAGTGTATCTCAAAAGATGAAAAAAATATAAATGGAAAAATTTCTAAATGTGTTTCACTAGCAAGAAATGAATCTCGTCCAGTAGTTATTCTTGCTCGGAAGGGTACGTTTGAAGAATATGTAATTAAGAATGAAAATAATTCAAATAATACAATGAGCAGAGAAGATGCTCTTAATGTGATTATAGAAAATATTAACCAAAAATCTATAATGGTCTCAACTACAGGAAAAACATCTAGAGAGATTTTTGAAATAAGAGAAAAAAGAAGCCAGTCTCACAGTAAAGATTTTCTTACTGTTGGTTCGATGGGTCATTGTTCCTCAATTGCTTTAGGAATTGCTCTTAGCAGACCCGAACAAGAAGTGGTTTGTATAGATGGGGATGGTTCCCTATTAATGCACCTTGGAAGTATTACAGCCTTAGTTGACTATAAACCCAAAAATCTCAAATATATTTTGATAAATAATAATGTTCATGAATCTGTTGGCGGGCAAAGAACAGTTGCTAGCGAATTAAATATTTTTAGCATTATCTCATCAATATCTAAAAATGGTTGTTTTGTAGCTAACACGATTGACGACTTAAAAACTTTGTTACCGGAATTTATGGCTAAAAAAGAACTCTCTTTTTTAGAAGTTAATGTTTATCCTGGTTCCCGAGATGATCTTGGAAGACCTACTATTAAACCTATCGAAAATAAAGCAAATCTTATGAAAGCGATTGAAAACAATGCAAAGAAACGCTAGTATTAATTTTTCCTACTATAATCCAGTAAATATAATTCAAACTGAAGATTGGTATAGTGATCTAAAATCTAAGTTAGATGAATCATCTTCGCTTACTCCGTTAATTGTTACATCTAAAGGTGGTATTTCAAGATTAGGTCTTCAGGAAAAATTTGAACAAGATTCAATTTTTGTGCTTAATACATCAAACCCCACGTTTGAGGATTGCGAAAATATCATAAAATTTTGTGAAAATAAAAAGTTTGATAGTTTAGTTGCTATTGGAGGCGGCTCTGTAATGGATCTATCTAAATTAGCAAAAGCACATATTTGTTCTGACTTATCAGAAGTTGAAACACTTTTAAAAAACAAGACAGAATTTAAGCGCAACATAAAATATTTTTGTATTCCTACAACACATGGCACAGCTAGCGAAGTTACCATGTGGGGTACAATTTGGAATATTAACGAGAAAAAGAAATATTCAATTTCAGACCCTTTCCTTTATCCAGATTTTGCACTGCTTGATGCGGGTTTGACCCTAACACTTCCACTCGACATATCAATCATGACTACAATGGATGCGCTAAGCCATGCTTTTGAGTCGATATGGAATAAAAATTCAAATCCTATAAGCACAAACCATGCATTAAAAGCAATTAAAATTATAATAGAGTATGCTCAATTATTAAAGGATAATCCAAATGACATTAATATTAGAAAAAATTTATTAATTGCTTCTTCTATCTCCGGTTTAGCATTCTCAAATACAGCAACTGCCGCTGCACATTCAATAAGCTATCCTTTAACATTAAATTTCGATATACCGCACGGAATAGCTTCTTCAATAACATTAGTTCAAATGCTCGATATAAATAAAAAAATGATACCAAAGGAAATTGATATAATTTGTAAACAACTTGGCAAAACTTATGATGAGTTAAAAAAATCAATATCAAAAATACCTGAAGGTATATACAAAAATGATCTTGAGTCTTGGAATGTTGATTATAATGATTTAGATATGTTGTCTGAACAATCATTTACAAAGGGAAGAATGGATAATAACATAGTAGACCTCTCTAGGAAAGATGTCAAATTCATTTTAGAAAAAGTATTAGTTAAAAACTAGGATGTAAAATGTTAAAAATAAAAAAATAAATGCAAATGGAGAAAGTCAAATGATTAATGTTGGAATTAATGGGTTAGGAAGAATTGGAAAAAGCCTTCTAAGAATTGTCAGCGAAAGTTCTGATGATGAAATTAATATTATAGCTATAAAAGATTTTAATTCTTTTTCCGTGTCGGATGAAGAATATTTAAATAATATTGCTTATTTAATGCAAAATGATAGTATATATGGTCAGTTTCCCTACAAAATTAAAACTGAAAAAAATCATATCATTTTTAATGATAGAAAGATTCCCGTTTTTCTAGATAGAAACATTCAAACTGTAAATTGGAATGAATTAGGATGTGATGTCATTGTAGAAGCCTCTGGAACAATAAATAATATAAAATATGTTAAGGATACATTTGGAGATAAACTTAAAAAAGCAATAATTACCAGAGGTATAAAAGAAGCCGACTTTACTTTTGTCAGAGGAGTAAATGATAAAGAATTTGATTCAAAAAATCACCATGTTATCTCAGCCTCAACATGCACTGGAAACGCATTTGCACCATTCGCTAAATTTATCGATTCATTTTATGGAATTGAAAATGGAAGCGTGTGCACAATTCATCCTGTTTTATCTTCTGAAAAAATGATAGATGGTTTTAATAAATCTTTTCAGCTTGGCAGAGCAGGAAAAAGCGTAAAACTCATTCCTACAGCAATAGCCAATTCAACAATTGATGTACTTCCTCACCTTAAAGATAGAATCATGATCAATTCTCTGTCTTATCGAATTCCAACAGATATAGTATCTTCAATATATGGAGTATTAATACTGAAAAATAAAGTAACTACTAATAAATTGATTCAAGACCTTGAATCTGAGATTGGAAAAAATCTCAATGGTGTAATAGAATTGTGTGAGGGGTCATTTGGTCATTCAAAAGTGAGCATTGATTTCTTAAAAAATAAACATTCAGCAATAATTGATAAGAACTGGATTCAAATGAATGATAACTTGCTTCAATTCCATTTATGGCATGATAACGAATATGGATACACAATGAGAGTATTTGATATCATAAAAAAAATTAATCTTGGATAAAATTGACTTAAGTAATCGGAGTATAGCTTTTGACTTTGATGGGGTTATATGTGATAGTCAATATGAATGCTTTAAAATTGCATACAAAGCATTTAATGCTCATCAGAAAAATGATAAAGTTGATGATATTTTTTTTAAAAAAAATTTACATAATTTTTATAAGCTAAGACCCTTTGTTTATTCAGGAGAAGATTATGTATTAATTATTTATATTATTTTGAGCGGAATGAATGTTAATAATGTCGAAGATTTTCAAAATGTAAAAAGAAATCAATTAAACAAGATTCCATCTTACCGTAAAAGTTTTTACTCAATTAGAGAAAAATATCAGAATAAAAATATTAATGAATGGATTTCGTTAAATAAAATATATCCTAAAATGCATTATTTAATAAATCAAATTTCATTACTGACAGATAAAATTTATATCGTTACAACAAAAGATTTAAAATCAGTGCGAATAATTAAAGATTATTTTTCATTGAATATAAAAGATAAAAATATATTTAGCGTTTCTAGCAAAATGACAAAAGAAAAAGTACTTATTAATATTATGAATGACAATAAACATAAAAGCATTTATTTTTTAGAGGACAGATTAGACACATTGGTAAAAATAAAAAATAAGAACATAAATAGATTGCTAGCAAATTGGGGATATAACAGCGAAATTGACAAAGCAAACGCTGTTAAACAAAATATAATGTTAGTATCAATGGATGAAATAACTACGCTATTTATCAAATGAAAATTTTATTTGCATGCGATTCATATAAAGAATTTGCATCCTCAAAAGAAGTAGGAAAATTGATTCAGATTGGCCTTTCAGCAAGCGTCGAAAGTAAAGTTATTAGCATAAGTGATGGTGGCGAAGGCTTTTTGGATTCTATATCTGAAAATATAGATGGAGAATTTATATCTTGTAAAGTATTTGATCCTATAATGCGTTACACATTTTCAAAATATTTCAAATCTAATTCTCTTGCAATAATAGAATTTTCTGAAGCTTGTGGTGTCCAAAAATTCAATTCAGGGGAACGACATTTTATCAATTCCTCAAGTTATGGAGTTGGTCAATTAATCAAGAACGCTATCGATAATGGATGCAAAGAGATTGTGGTAGGTCTTGGTGGAGCCGCTACTGGAGAAGCGGGGATTGGAGCTGCGCAAGCGCTCGGTATTCAATTTATTGACTCTAATGGAAATGAATTAAAAAATAAAGGCTTATCATTAAAAGATTTACCAAAAATATTTTCCGCTGACTTTGTAAAATTAAAAAATAAACTAAAGGACACAAAATTTAAAATTGTCTCCGATGTTACCAATCCTTCGATTGGAAAGTTTGGCGCAACATATACATATGGGCCTCAAAAAGGAGCTAAAAATCATCACCTTAAAAAAATAGAAAACTACATTAAAAATTATGCTTTAAATGTGCTTGAACTAAAAAATGAATTCCTCAATATGCCAGGAACGGGAGCAGCTGGTGCATTTGCTCTTTCAATGAACGCATTATTTGATTTAAAAATTGAGCCAGGAATTTCATTTGTAATGGATAAAATTAATTTTCTTAGAGTTGCTTCAGATTATGACATTATAATTACTGGTGAGGGAAGTTTTGACCAGTTAAGTTTAAACGGAAAAGCCCCAGTTTATATTGCTAAAATGGGTCGAAAATTAGGAAAAAAAGTTGTTGGAATTTTTGGTCAAGTAAAACTGCAAGATGCAGCTAATGAAATTTTTGATGTCGTTATAAATACTAGTAAAAATAAACATATTGATATGAAATCTGACCATTTTAGAAATGTTGAAGCTAAAAAAAGATTAACTGAGGCAGGAAAAAAAATTGAATCAATTCTCAAAAATTAAAGATATTATTATACCCGCAGCAGGAATGGGAACTAGACTGAAGCATAAAACTAAAAATTGTCCTAAAATTTTAGTTGAAATCTATGGAAAAACCATTCTTGAGCATCAACTAAGTATAATTAATCAATTTAATAATTTTGAAAGAATTCACTTTATTTTAGGATATAAAAGTGAAATGTTAAAAAGCTTTATAGAGAATTTAAATTTGTCATATAAAATAAAGTTTTACTTTAATGACGAATTTAGCAATACAGGTTGTAGTTTTTCTTTAATGAAAGTTTTACGAAAACTAAAAGCCAGCTTTCTTTATTTAAACTCTGATTTAATTGTTTCAAAAGAATCAATAAATCTATTAACTAAGTCTAAAAAGAAAAATATTATTTTAGTAAGGGATATAACAAACAAACAAGAAACGGTTCTTCAGAAAGTTGAAATTAAAAATAATAAGGTATTAAGAATGGAATTAACATTAGATAAACCTTATAACGCAGAGGCTGTAGGGCCTGTTAAAATCTCATCAGAGGCAATAAGAATTTTATTAAAAACCTATGATAGTTTGGACCAAAATGTAAGCAGACATATTCCTTGTTATTCCTTGTTTGGATTATTTGCGACGAAAAATGAACTATCAACGAAATTTATTAGTGACAATCACTGGATTGAGATAAATGATTTAGAAGATTTTGAAAATGCAAAAGACAAGCTTTTACATTTAAGTAATTAATTGATATAATATAACTTTCACAATGAATTCAGCACCAAAAAGAGAAAATATATTTGAGTCATATTTTTCTAAATTATCAAAAAAACTTTTACCTTTTTTTATTAAAACTAATCTATCTCCAAATCAGATTACTTTAATTTCTGGTGTTTTTGGTGTCATTGGCTCTTTTTTGATTCTTTATGGAGACTACTATTTAAATATTGTCTCTGGCATATTTATTCAAATTTTTGCTATTCTAGATTTAGTTGATGGTGATATTGCTAGGCACAAGAAAATGCAGTCAAATAGAGGTATGTGGTTAGATATATTTTTTGATAAAACTAATGATTTCATCATAATTATATGTTTTACAATTGGAGCTTATCTCAATAATTCATCACCGATTGTACTTTTTATGGGAATGTGTTTAATGGGAGCAAACTTTTATATACAGTTTATAATGATTTTAAATAATTTTTATTTCAAGGAGAATAGATTCTCTAATAAAAATTTAATTGATAAATCAACCCCATCAAAACGCAAGCTGATAAAATTTATTGCTAGTATCGTTTTCTTTTACAGAGAACATGTTTCTTTACAGCATAGCCAATTTCTGGTTTTAGTATCATTCTTTTTAATAGCTAACAAACTAGAACTAGGATTATATATAATTACAATTCACGGAGTATTGAGCCTAATCGTTAGCATTCTTACAAATTTTATCAAAATTAAAAATTGATAAATGTGTGGATTTCTAGGACAAGCAGGTTCAGAAAGAATCAATGAATCCAGTCTTATTCAAGGATTAGCTGAAATTGAACATCGTGGTCCCGATGAGACAAAGTACCAAATTAATAAAAATTGGGCTCTTGGTTTTAATAGATTAAAAATTTTGGATCTCTCAAGTCATGGCAGTCAGCCCATGTCAAACCTAAATAAAGATGTAACTATAACTTTTAATGGTGAAATTTATAATTTTCTAGATCTTAGAAAAGATCTAGAAGCATCAGGCTACGTTTTGAACGGAGGAAGTGACACTGAAGTTCTTTTGAATTATTATAATTATGTAAACAGAGATATTGTAAGCTTATTAAATAAGTGTAATGGTATGTATGCATTTTCAATCATTGATACAAGTAAGAAAAAACTGTTCATTGCTAGAGATAGATTAGGAGTTAAACCACTTTTTTATTCAAAAACTAAAAACTCAATTTTTTTTAGTTCAGAGATAAAAGCTTTAAAGAAAATCCTCCCCAATCTACCAACATTATCAAAAGAGGCTGTTTTAGCTTACCTCAAACTAGGTTTTGTACCTGGTTGGCTATCCATATATGACGAAATAAAAAGTCTTAAACCTGGATCCTATGGAGTTTTTGATTTTGAAACAGGAAGCCTCAAAATAAGTAAATATTGGAAACCAAAATCCAAAGAAGAGCTACAAAATAAATCTCTTAATGAATATAAGATAAAAGCTAATGAAATTTTAGAAGACGCAACGAAGATCAGACTTAATTCCGATGTGCCTATAAGTTTATTCTTAAGCGGAGGTATTGACTCTGGATTGGTAGCATCAAAAATTAGTTCAATTGGATCGAGTAGCGATATCTTTGCAAATACGATTCGTTTTCCTGATTGGAAAAATGACGAATCTAAATTAGCGCAAGAAACGGCAGATTTTCTCGGAATTAAACTACTAATTCACGATGCTAAGCCGCTTAATTCACAGCAGTTATTTGATATAATAGGGCATTTTGATGAGCCATTTGCAGACCAGTCAGCATTGGTAACAAGTTTGGTCTCTAGCGAGGCAAGTAAGAATTCAACAGTAATATTAACTGGCGACGGCGGTGATGAGTCTTTTGGAGGGTATAGGGAATATAAATATAGCAAAATTTTTAACTATCTTTCTTTATTTCCTGATTCGTTTTTGAAAATACTAGGATTTTCATTATCAAAAAAGAAAGATGAATTTATATCAAGGCTTGGAAGTCGCTTGAGAATGACTGAGAGCGCAAGGTCTGGATGGACGCATATTTACCCATGTGATGAAACTCTTGAGAATATTTTATCAGCTAAATGGATTCATGAAACAAGCTTCAATGTTGAAAAAATTGTAAGTGAATTTCAGTTAAAAAATATTGATGATGCCTTAGCTAAAGCTCAAACCGTGGATTTAAACGTTTATCTTCCAGACAATGTTTTGAAAAAAGTTGATATGATGAGCATGAAACATTCAATAGAAGTGCGCTCACCTCTATTGGATTACAGACTTGTCGAACTGGGATTATCCCTCCCGCACAAATTTAAAATAAACAAAGGTGTGACTAAATATTTTTTGAGGTCTCTGGCTCAGGATATGCTACCAAAAAACATAACCTCGGCTCCTAAAAAAGGTTTTGGAATACCTTTAAAAAATTATCTTTTCACTGATGGCGTCTTAAACAGTCAAATTAAAGAAAGATTGGTGAGATTAAGTAGTTCAGAGATATTTAATGGTGAGCTATTGATGGAGTTTATTAATTCTTCAAAAGCAAATCCACTTTATTTATATCGACTGTTATGTTTACAAATTTGGCATGAAAAAAATGATCTGGTATAGCATTGATAGATAAAAAATTAAGGGTACTCCTATTTATTGATTGTCTAAATGCTGGAGGTGCACAAAGACAACTCGTTTTGCTAGCAAAACTATTACTTAAACAAAATATTCACGTTGAATTTTTAACTTACAATAAAGATGACTTTTTCAAAGAAGATGTTGAAAAATTAGGTATAACAATAAACGAGTTCAACGATTCAACCAAAATTAAAAAATTTTTTAGATTAAGAAAATTTCTCAAAACTAGTACTTATGATATTGTTATTTCTTTCCTCTCAACCCCAAACCTAATATGTGAAATTTCAAATTTAACCCAAAATAAATGGAAGTTAATTGTATCAGAAAGAAATCAAAATTTTCCGAGATTTTACATCAAGGGATTGTTTCATTATTTTAGCGATAGAGTAGTTTTAAACTCAAATTCATCTTTTCAAGATCTTACTAAAAAAATAGGTATTTCAAAAAGGAAGTGTCGAGTTAT
>CEUZ01001293.1_pt1 | contig 11096 bp, 10 predicted proteins | sample 361511 | NCBI WGS metagenome assembly CEUZ01 (sample SAMEA2622822, study PRJEB7988) | marine metagenome | biome: marine biome (ENVO:00000447); feature: surface water layer (ENVO:00002042); material: "saline water (ENVO:00002010), including plankton (ENVO:xxxxxxxx)" | depth 5 m
ACATTTGGTTTTTTTACGTTAATAAGTCGAATACTTGGTTACGTAAGGGACATTTTAATTGCAATTTTTTTGGGTACTAGTATTTTTGCCGATGCTTTTTTTGTAGCATTTAGACTTCCTAATACTTTTAGAAGGTTATTTGCTGAAGGATCCTTCAATGCAGCATTTATTCCTAGTTACGCAGGATTGATTACAAAAGATAAATCAGAAGCCGATGATTTTGCAAGAAACGTATTTAATTTACTTTTTGTTATTTTATTATTTTTTGTATTAGTGGCAGAAATTTTTATGCCTCAATTTATTTTTTTGATAGCCCCCGGTTTTTATAACGATCCTGAGAAATTAAAACTTGCAGTTGATTTGAGTAGAATTACTTTTCCTTTTTTATTTTTTATCTGTTTAGCATCTTTCTTCGGCGCTATTTTAAATTCGTATAACAAATTTGCCGCTGCGGCTGCAGCTCCTATTATATTAAATGTGATATTAATCGGATCTTTGTTTTTTTCACAATGGATAAATGTATCTGAAGTTTTAATTTTATCTTACGCAGTTTCATTTGCAGGTTTGTTACAATTAATAGTTTTATTATTTTTTGTTAGAGATAATTTTAAATTAATTTTAAATTTTAAAATAAAAATAGACGAGAAGACAAAATTCTTTTTTAAGAAATTGCTTCCTAGTATTTTTTCATCTGGAGTAACACAGATAAATATTTTAGTTGGAACTATAATTGCATCTTTTCAAGCAGGTGCAGTTTCCTACCTTTATTATGCTGATAGAGTTTATCAAATTAATCTTGCTGTAGCTGGAATTGCGATTGGAACAGTAATGCTTCCAGAACTTTCTAAGCATGTTAAAAATAGTGATACAGAACAAATTAATAATTTACAAAACAGAGCCTTAGAGCTATGTTTATTTTTATCAATACCAGCTGCCACCGCTTTAGTTTTGGCATCCAAGGAAATCATTACATCATTATTTGGTTATGGCTCTTTTGATAACACAAGTGTATCAAACACTGCTGCTGCACTTATGTTTTTTGCTTTTGGTGTACCTGCATTTTCGATATTAAAAATTTTTTCTAATTTCTTTTTTGCTAGAAATGATACTAAAACTCCCTTTTATCTATCTGTATTGTCTGTAACTTTAAATATATTTATTAGTGTATCGTTATTTAATAAATTTGGTTTTATTATAATACCTATAGCAACTTCGATTTCTTCCTGGATAAATGTTTTTATGCATTATTATTTTATAAAAAAAAGAAATTTATATATTATAGATACTAAATTTATTTATAGATTTCCTAGAATAATATTATCTGTGGTTGTAATGGGAATAATTTTATATTTATTGTTGGGCTTTTTTTCACTTAAATTTAACTATAATGAAAGTTGGAAATTTATTTACTTATTTATTATAGTATTAGTTAGTTTAATAAGTTATTTTTTAACTTCAAATTTTTCAGGTGCTTTTAAATTTAAAGATATTAAGTTGAAGTAGTTACATTTAATTAATATGAAAAAAAAAAGAGTATTTTCAGGAGTTCAACCAACCGGTAATTTACATCTAGGAAATTATTTGGGTGCAATAAAAAATTTTGTTGATCTTCAAAAAAATTTTGAATGTGTTTATTGTATAGTTGATTTACATGCTATAACTAACCGACAAAATCCCGAAGAACTAAATTTAAATATTTTTGAAACTCTTGCAGGCTTTATTGCTTCAGGTTTAGACCCAAAAAAAAATATTATATTTAATCAAGCTAGCGTAGCCGAGCACAGCGAGCTTGCTTGGATTTTTAATTGTGTAGCAAGAATTGGGTGGATGAATAGAATGACTCAGTTTAAAGAAAAAGCTGGAGCTAATAAAGAAAATGCAAGTGTTGGATTATTAGTTTATCCAAATTTAATGGCAGCAGATATCCTTTTATATAAGGCTACACATGTCCCGGTAGGAGCTGACCAAAAACAACACTTAGAATTGACTAGAGATATTGCAAAAAAATTCAATAATGATTTTAATTGTGACAATTTTTTTCCGATAGTAGAACCATTAATCCCGAAAGAAATATCTAGAGTCATGAGCTTAAGAGACGGTACGAAGAAAATGAGTAAATCTGAAGATTCTGATTATAGTAGGATTAATTTGAAAGATGATAAAGATTTAATTGATCAAAAAATTAGAAAAGCAAAAACCGACTCCACTCCAATTCCATCCGATGTTGAGGGACTGAAAAATAGAAATGAAGCAAAAAATCTTATATCAATTTATTCAAGCATTAATAATTTGACCGTAGAAAAAACTTTAAAAGAATTTGGAGGAAAAAATTTTTCAACCTTTAAGGGTAAATTAAGCGAATCAATCATAGAGAAAATTTCTCCAATAGGTAAAGAAATAAAAAATTTATTGAAAGATAAAAGCTATTTAAAAGAAACTCTTGAAAAAGGTTCAAAACGCGCAAGTTTAATAGCAAAAAATAATCTTAAGGAAGTTTATAAAATTATGGGACTCACAAAATTTATTTGATAGAATGTTTTTTTTATAATATTTAATAATAATAGCTATGATTCATACAGAAAATACGCCGAATCCTGATACATTGAAATTCTTACCTGAAAAAAAAGTTTCAGAAGTGGGACCTTTAGAATTTTTAAAAGGTGATAAAAATATCAAAATACCTCTAGCAAAACAAATATTGTCCTTAAATGGAATAACGATGGTATTTTTTGGAGAGGATTTTATTACCGTAAAAAAAGAAACAAAATTAGATTGGAGTGATTTAAAACATTATATAATTTCTGAAATTAACGATTACTATGCTAAAGGAAATACAGTTGTTGTTCCAAAAAACTTTAATAATAATTCTAATTTAAAAACAAAAGAATCCAAAGAATCTAATGATGTCATAAATAAAATTAATGAAGTTTTGGATACTAAAATCAGACCGGCAGTTGCAAAAGATGGTGGAGATATTAAATTTGTATCTTTCAAAAATGGTATAGTTTCCGTCCAGTTAAAAGGAAGTTGTTCAGGATGCCCTAGTTCAACTATGACTCTTAAGCAAGGAGTACAAAATTTACTATGTCATTATATACCTGAAGTAAAAAGTGTAGAAGCAAATTAATTTATGTCAAAAAAAATTGAAAAGCTTTTCAAATCTTATAGAGACCAATTAATTCATTTAGCAAAACTTTACGGTGTTGCAGAAGTAAAAAGTTATGCAAGAAGCGCAAAGAGATTAACAATTTCACAATTAGAATTATTGTTAATTAAAAATAATATTAAACTTCCAGTAAATAGATCTAGTGATAAAGCTCTAGCTAAAGCAGAATTAAAAAAAAACTCAGTAACTAATGCTTATTTGTCTCTCGGGATTATAGTTTTTATTGGCTGCTTGATAGCTATAAGACCATTTATAAAAAATACGGTAAATGAAGTTAAGTTTACTTATGTGGCTGAGGAATACAAAGTAGCAAAAAAGACTGAAAAAATTGAAAAAAAGAAGTCAGACAAAATTAAAACTCCTGAAGAAAATAATGAATTTGATGGAACTGAGAATACTGTAAGTTTAAATGCCGAAACAACTTTAAATCTTTTTGAAGATTTAAACTATGATCTTAAAGGAGTTAGGGCTGGTCAAAAAGTTAAACCTATATATCTTACAAAGCTACCCAAAGATTTATCTAATTTAAAAAATGTGAAGACCAAAAGAGAATTATTTATTCAAATAGTTTTACCTTTAATACTTCATGAAAATCAAAAAATTCAAGAGGATAGAAATAAACTTTTTAAAATATTAAGTAAAAACTTTAACACAGCGGGCGAAAGAGTCTGGCTTAAAAGAAGATTTAAAGAGTATAAAGTTGACGATAGAGATCTAGCAAAACTTAAAATGAGAATGGATATTGTACCTGTTTCGATAGCTTTAGCCCAAGCAGCAAATGAAAGTGGTTGGGGTACGTCCAGATTCGCTTTAGAAGGAAATGCTTTATTTGGTCAATGGACGTGGAGTAAAAAAGGTATTTCACCAAAAAATAAAGACCCTAATAAAAGTCATAAAGTATTGCAGTTTCAAGTTCTTAAAGCCTCAGTCAGGGCATATAAAAATAATTTAAACACTCATAATGCGTATAAAGAATTCAGGGAAGAAAGAGCTAAAATAAGACAAGAAGAATCCATAGTTGATGGTTTAAAATTAACTAAATATTTAAAAAATTATTCTGGTATTGGAGAAAAATATGTAGAAATTTTAGATGATATTATAAAAAGAAATTCACTTACTGATTTTGATAAAGCTGATCTGTTGACTATAAATATTAAAAAAGGAGTGGCTTTATAGCTTTTAAAACTAATATTCTGCAATAACGTATTGTATACCTAGCCATCTCCATCTTCCTTCACTTGCCCAAAGCGAACAATTAATCCTCCCTCTTTCACTTTTAAATTTTTCCTTTAGTATAATTTGAACTTTATTTTCGTTTAAAAATTTAATATCTGATTTTCTCCAAACATCACCCTCATTAGAATAACAGTTAATATTTTTAATATTAATTAAATTTTCAAAAAAATTAATAATTACATTAGGTGGGTTTTCGCCGGCTTTTATATATCTTTCTTCAGGGGAAATACTTTTGTAAGGAAAGGGTAGAGTTTGAAGTATAGATTTAAATCGTTTTAGTTCACCATACTTTTCATTTATTGGAAATCTTGGAAGTTCAAGGAAATCTTTACTTTGATCTATAACACCTGAATGTTGTCCAAATGCAAATTCAAAATCTAAGTCCGAAACAATTTTTTTTAATACATTACTATACTCTCCAAAAGGGTATGAAAAAATTTTAGGAGAAAATCCGAGTTTACTATTAAATATTTCTATTGAAGTTTTTAAGTCGTTTAATATTTCTTTTTCATCCCAATCAATCAAATATTCATGGGAATGACTATGATTACCAATCATTCCTAAATTGCTTTTTTCTATTTCTTTAATTTGCTCCCAGGTCATATAGCCACGATTTCCAACTTCTCTCGTACTCACAAAAAGTATAAATGGAATTTCTTTTTCTTTTAAAATAGGCCAAGCATTTAAATAAAAAGATTCAAATGCATCATCAATCGTTAATAATAAATAATTTTTACTGATTTTCGTGTTCATTATTTCTTTGAAATTTGATGGATTTAAAAAATCAATTCCGTGTTTACTTATTTGATTAAGATGTTCTATAAAAACTTTATTTTTTATATTTGTAGATGGATATTTATTTTCTTCAAATCTGTGATACATTAAAGTAATAATACCTGCTTGAACATTTAAATTATTTATAACGGTCCCAAATGATTTATTTGTTAACGCTAAGAAAAGCACTAATAAAGATATTATGAATTTTTTGTCAATAGATTGTAGCACAGATTCAATTTCATTATTTATAAAAAATAAAAATAAAACATTTAGTAATATTTTGCAAAGTGATAAATCAAATGTTGATGAATTAATGAAACAAATTCTTGATTTTTTTGAAAAGAATAATATGCAAATTAGCGATATATCCGAAATTTTTGTAAATCAAGGTCCTGGAAATTTTTCGGGGTTAAGAGGATCATTATCAGTAGCAAAGGGCATTAGTTTATCAAAAAATTTAAAACTATTTGGTTACAACACATTTTTATGGTCTTGTGTAAATTTTTTTAATAAAAAAAAAATAATTTATAGTATTATTAAATTTAGAGAGAGGTATTTTTTTAAAAAATTTGATAAAAATCTTATTAGCCTCGGAAAAATCGAGGAAATTACAAAGGAAAAAATAATAAGCGATTATGAGGATAAGTTTATAGTAATTCCAAGAAATATGATTAAGCATTTTGATAAAAATATTTTAAATCTTCAGAATTTGACCATTGTTGATTTGAACCATAATGACCTTGAATTTCTTAAATTTAAAGGTTTGCTCAATCAAGATTTGATTAAACCATTATATTTGAGTTAAAATGTTTTTTAAAAAAATTGTTTTTAGTTATAATGAGTGAAAAAAATGAACAGTATAATAGAAAAAAAATGTATTGATAAAGGTGTCAGATTAACCGATCAAAGAAAATTAATAGCAAAGGTTATGTCTGATGCACAAGACCATCCAAACGTAGATGTTTTGCATAACAGAGTAAGTAAAATTGATCCGAGGGTCAGCATTGCAACAGTTTATAGAACAGTAAAATTATTCGAGGAAGCAGGTATTGTTTCTAAACATGAATTCAAAGGTAACAAATCTAGATATGAATCTGTTACACAAGAACATCATGACCACTTGATAGATATTAATACAGGAGAGATTACAGAATTTGTTAATGAAGAAATAGAAAAATTACAAAAAGAAGTGGCTAGAAAACTTGGTTATAAATTAGTAGATCATAGATTAGAATTATATGGTTCAAAAATTAAAAAGTAAAAAAATTGTCTAAAAAAATATTTATTAAAACTTTCGGCTGTCAAATGAATGAATATGATTCTAATCGTATTTATGATTTAACTTCTACTATTGGTTTTTTAAAAGCAAAAAAAAAAACTGAAGCTAATTGTTTTGTTTTAAACACTTGTCATATAAGAGAGAAAGCAACAGAAAAAGTTTACGACGAGATAGGAAGAGTTAAAAAAGATTTTAAAAATCGAGAAAAACCTTTAGTTATAATTTCAGGATGTGTTGCACAAGCTGAGTCAGAAGAGATGATAAAAAGAGAACCTTATATCGATATGGTCATTGGACCACAATCTTACCATAAAATTCCGGACATGATATTAAATTATGAAAGAAAAAAAGAAAAAGTAAATGAAACTGAATTTGATGTTGTAAAAAAATTTGATGAATTAAAAAAAGTATATAATTCACAAAATAAAATTTCTTCTTATCTTACAATACAGGAAGGTTGTGATAAATTTTGCCATTTTTGTGTTGTTCCTTATACACGTGGACCTGAGTACTCAAGACCTTTTGAACAAGTTATAGATGAAGCAAATATTTTAGTTAAAAATGGAGCAAAGGAGATCGTCCTACTTGGCCAAAACGTAAATGCCTATAATTTTAAAAAAAATAATAAAAATTTTAGACTTTCTTCGCTAATAAAAGAGCTTAATAGCATTAGAAATCTAAAGAGAATAAGATATATGACTTCGCATCCAAATGATATGACAGAAGATTTAATTAATTGTTATAGAGATTGTGAAAAACTGATGCCGTTACTTCATCTTCCTATCCAAACTGGTTCTAACAATATTCTAAAATCAATGAATAGAAAACACGATATAAAATACTACCTTTCTATTGTTGAAAAATTAAGAAATATTAATAGAGAAATTAAAATTTCAAGTGATTTTATTATTGGCTATCCTGGTGAAACAGATGAAGATTTTAACGATACAATTAGTTTAATTAAAAAAGTTGGTTTTATTAACTCTTACTCATTTATCTTTAGCCCAAGACCTGGAACACCAGCAGGTCAAAAAAAATTAAATAATCTACAAATAAGTGAAAAAAGACTTAAAGAAATACAGAATATTCTTACAGATTTACAAAGCAAAAATAATCAAAAGTATTTAAACCAATATTGTGAAGTTTTAATCGAAAATAAATTAGAAAACCAAGAAAAATATTTTGGCAGAACTAAATATATGACGCCTGTTATAGTTGATTCAGAAAAATGTAATCCTGGTCAAATTATAAATATAAAAATTACGTCCTTTAACCAGAAAAATTTATTTGGCTTTCATAAATCTAATAATAATAAAGCGGCTTAAATTTTGTGAAAATAAATAAACAAAATATAAACGATAAAGAGGTATCAATAACATACGGAAATGATGATTCTATTAATATCAGCGTATTTAATAATAAAATATTAATGGAAATAGTAGGATCTTTTGATAGCAACCTTAAGGAATTAGAAAAAATTACTGGAGCTGAGATATATTGTAGAGGTAATTCAATTATAATAAAAGGCAAGAAAAATGCTAATGAAAAAGTTAAAGATGCAATTGAATACTTAATTTACCGCTTTAGATCTGATAAAAAAATCGATAAAAATGATATAGTCTCAGCGCTAAACAAAGATATGGTACAAGATACAAAAACTCAAACGATTATTCAGTCTCTGGGAGAAGTTATAAAAACTCCAAAAAGGTCTGTTATTCCCAGATCAAAGAGGCAAAAAGAATATGTAAAATCTCTTAAAGCAAATAAAATAGTTATGTCACTAGGTCCAGCAGGAACAGGTAAAACTTATTTGGCCGTAGCAGTTGCCTTGTCTATGTTATTAGAAAAAAAAGTTGAAAGAATAATATTGTCAAGACCTGCGGTTGAAGCTGGAGAAAAACTAGGATTTTTGCCGGGGGACATGAAAGATAAAATAGATCCATATTTAAGACCCTTATACGATGCATTATACGATTTACTAGACTATGATAAAATTCAAAGAAAAATTGAATCTGGAACAATAGAAATCGCTCCATTAGCTTTTATGAGAGGTAGGACTTTAAAAAATTCTTTTGCTATCCTTGACGAAGCACAGAATGCTACAGAAACTCAAATTAAAATGTTTTTGACTAGAATTGGGGAAAATTCAAAATTAGTTGTAAATGGCGATCCTTCTCAAATTGATCTGCCAAATAAAAATCAATCTGGATTAGTAAAATCGCAAAAAATTCTAAAAAATATTAAAGAAATATCAATTATAAATTTTGATCATAAAGATGTTATGAGACATCCTCTTGTAACCAAGATTGTGGAAGCCTATCAAAAGAATACTAATGATCAAGGTTAATGTTGAGATAGATAGTAAATCTTGGTTTAAAAAAATTAGATACCCCAAAAAATATTTTTATTATAAATTAAAGAAAATTACTAAAGTTGTTAAATTATTTAAAAAAAGAAATATAACCTTCACTATCTTATTAACAAATTCGATAAAAATGAAAAAGCTTAATAAAAAATTTAGGAAAAAAAATAAAAGTACTGATGTTTTGTCATTTCCAGCTTTTTTGCCAAAAAAATTAAAATTTGTGAAGGAAAAACAGATTTATGTAGGTGATTTGGCAATTTCATATGAAATTGTTAATTCAAGATCAAAAAAAAATTTTGCCGAAGAATTTGATAAAGTTTGGGTCCATGGTCTTTTACATTTAATAGGATACGATCATATTAAAAATAAAGATTATTATAAAATGATTAAGATTGAAAAAAGGATTTTGAACTTAATTTGACTAAAATAATAAACAATAAATTGTTTGCTGTGTTTATTGCTCCATTTTTGCTTGGAGCAATAACAATATTTAGTTTTCCTCCATATAACTTAACATTTTTAAATTTTTTTACATTTTCAACTTTATTATTTTTAATTTTATTAATTAAGCAAAAAACTAAATCTAAATACAGAAAAAAAAAATCTAATAGATATTTTTTTTATTTAGGTTGTGCTTTCGGGTTTGGTTTCTTTTTATTTGGAAATTATTGGATTTCAATATCTTTAACTCACGATGAAATGTTCAAAAGTCTAATTCCTTTTGCTCTTATAATAATTCCATTATTTCTATCTTCATTTTTTGGTTTAGCAATTTTCTCTATCGGAAATTTCGCTGAAAAAAACATTTCATTTATTTTGCTTTTTTCTGTTGTATTTTCTATATTTGAGTACCTAAGAGGAAATTTATTAACAGGGTTTCCTTGGAATTTGATGGCCTATACTTGGTCCTGGTCAACAGAGAATATACAAATATTGTCATTAATAGGAACATATACATTAAGTTTATTTTCTGTAACTATTTTTTGCATTCCATTCATTTTTTTTCAAAAAAAATTATTAAAAAAAAATGTTTTTTTTACTATATTTTTTTTAGTATTTTTTTTAGGAAATTACTCATACGGTATATTTAAGCTAAACAAAGATAATTATAAATATGATAAAGAAACAAGTATTAAAATTATTTCTCCAAGTTTTTCACTTAAAAGTTATGATACTGAAAGTGAACTATCACAGATTAAAAGATTAATAAAAATTAGTGACCCTCAAAAAAACAAAAAAACCTTATTTATTTGGCCTGAAGGAATATTTTATGAATCGCATTTAGAAGATATTAAAATATATGAAAGTTTATTTAAAAATAAATTCTCCAAAAATCATTTAATTATTTTAGGGATAAATAATTATAGATATCTTGATGAAAAAAAAGAAGAAAAATATTTTAATAGTTTTGTTGTTTTAAACCATAAATTAGAAATTTTATCGATTTATAATAAAATTAACCTTGTCCCCTTTGGAGAATTTTTGCCCTTCGAAGAAGTTTTAAAAAAATTTGGCTTAAAAAAAATAACTCCAGGATACAATTCGTTTTCATCGGGGGATAAAAGATTATTAATAAAATTAAATGAAAAATTTAATCATAAAACAATTTTACCATTAATTTGTTACGAAATTATTTATTCAGGAAAAATTAAAAAAAAGAATCAATTTCCAGATTTAGTAGTTAATATTTCAGAAGATGCTTGGTTTGGAAAATCAATAGGACCCTATCAACATTTTTCAAAGGCGGTATATAGAGCAGTAGAAGAAGGTGTTTTTGTTGCAAGATCAGCAAATAAAGGGATATCCGCATTTATTGATCCAAGTGGAAAATCAATAAAATCACTTAATACGGGAGAGTCAGGCAATATAGAGTTAAGTTTCCCTTATTTTGATCGATCTACTTTTTTTTCAATTTATGGAAATAAAATATTTTTTTTAATAATTTTTATGTATATATTCCTTATTTTAATTTTAAGAAAATTTAAAATTTGAATGACTAAAAAATCATATTTATTTACTAGTGAATCTGTTTCAGAAGGACACCCAGATAAAGTGTGTGACCGGATATCAGATATGGTAGTGGACACTTATCTAGCAAAAGAACCTTTTTCAAGAGTTGCTTGTGAAACGTTGACTACAACAAATAAAGTTGTCCTAGCCGGGGAAACGAGAGGACCCAAAATACAAAAAGATGATTTAATTCAAAAGGTTCGGGGTTGTATTAAAGATATAGGGTATGAGCAAAAAGGATTTCATTGGAAAAATTGTAATAT
>CEUZ01246280.1_pt1 | contig 11096 bp, 8 predicted proteins | sample 361511 | NCBI WGS metagenome assembly CEUZ01 (sample SAMEA2622822, study PRJEB7988) | marine metagenome | biome: marine biome (ENVO:00000447); feature: surface water layer (ENVO:00002042); material: "saline water (ENVO:00002010), including plankton (ENVO:xxxxxxxx)" | depth 5 m
ATTAATCCAATATGATATTTTATCCGCGTTGGTTTTATCATATGGATCGATAAGACCTTGGCCTATGAGTCTATTAGGGTAGCGTTTTACTGAATCAGCAATATAACTGTTATCCCAAGTTGACCAGCTAGACTGAATTAAAACTGACCAATCTATCTGATGTTCGTCCATTTCGTTAATTAATTCATCAGCGGTGCCAGGCTGGTCTGGATAGTTATTCCAAGTAGAGATTGTTGGACCAAGTGGGTATTTAACGGCGTCAATTTCCCAAACATGTACATGCGTGTCTATAATCATAGGTGCCTCTAGTAAAGTATATTTATGTCGATTTAATTGCAGATGGCATTATCCCACAACTTCTTTAAACACCCTAAGATAATTGAGGCCTAAGATTTTCTTAAGCTGTTCTTCATTGAATCCTCGTTCAATTAGTTTAAGAGTAATATTAGGCCAGTCAGTGAATCGGTCAAAATTTTGAATTCGATGTTGATCACTTAGTCGGTGTTCTTGGCGGAAACCTGCCCAAGAAAAAGACCCTCTAGTACTTTTTGGATTGGGATCTTTCTTATAAAGGTAGGATGTGTCAAAAGGTCCTAAAGATTCAGGGAATTCAATGTTTGATTCGGTTCCAGGTCCAGGACCACACTTGTCGCACCCTATACCCACATGATCGATTCCCATTATGTTAATTAGATGAATTACATGATCTACGAAGTGATCTAATGTGGCACCTGTTTTATCATGAATAAACCCTCCGATTGCTGCTACTCCAAAAAATCCTCCCCTTTCGGCAATTGCCTTTATTAGATCGTCACTTTTACCACGGTCATGGTATGTAATTGAATTACTAGTGGAATGGGTTACTACAATCGGGCTGTTTGATGCTTCCAGTGTGTCCCATCCGACCTGCTCACTAGAATGACTAACATCGATTAACATATTCATCTCGTTTAGTTTACCGACCATCTCGTGTCCAAAATAGGTTAATCCGGTTTTGTAACGTTCGGTACACCCGTCACCAACAAGATTCCTTAAGTTATAGGTGAGTTGTACTACTCTAAGTCCTAGGTTGTAGAACAGGTTTACACGATCGAGATCTGTTCCAAAAGGGGTAGTATCTTGAAAATCGAAAATAACACCCCGAGCACGATCTTGATAGATCTTTTCAATGTCACTCGCTTTCAAAACCAGTCTAAGTCTTCCTGGGAGAGCGTCTATTATGGATCTGGCTTGGGCTATGCTTGTCAGTGAAGTTTCAAATGCTGTTTCAGGAGGTTCTGTAGCCGCGTATGTAGCACTCGCAACGTCGACACCGGCCTCTTCCCATATATCCATGTATTCATTGGCTGCTTCAGGTGAATTTTGGATTTCTTTGGTTGCCATAGCCTGTAACAATATTCGAATTTCTCTTCTAGTTTTGCCTTCGTCTATGAAGTTTTTAAGAGCCTGTTTCATTTTTGTGTTGAACAACAAACCTGAAGTTGCTCCCGGTTGCTGACTATCTACTATCAAGGTATTCTTGTGGAATTGTAGAGCCTCTTCGGGTGTCATTATTGGGTTTTTACTTAGTTTCACCATTTTTACCTCTAGTTTGGTAGATTGTTCTTGGAATCTTAGGTTAAAGCTTTAGAAATTACAAAAATATGTTTTGTAATTTTCAGGAGATCATTATTAAATAATCTTGTATCTGTGATTTGATAGGATAAATTAATGGAGATAGGTAATGGAAATACAGGAAATAAAAAACATAAATAACGATCGTCAGGTTTTTTTCGACGGGTACTGGATTGATGCTTACGAAAATGTAAAAAGAGTAATGCATGAACCAATTCGGAAAGAGCCTGTTATAACAAAAGATTATCCTTGGGAAAAGGGGTATGTAGGTGGAATTACCACAGCATACGATGGCGAAAAATACAGGATGTGGTACACCTGTGATGAGGCATCTAAGCTAGGGGTTCCAAAGTTACCAAGATTTCGCTTTAAAGCGTATGCAGAGAGTAAAGATGGTATCAACTGGACTAAAAAATTTTTAAACCTCGAAGATTATCAAGGTTCCAAAAACAATAATCTTTTAAATAAGCAAGACCACTTTGTTGTTAATATAGACAAAAATCCTGATGCGAAAAATGACGAAATATTTAAAGCATTTAAGGTTCAGCGTCGAGGAAAGGACTCAGCTATATTTGCCATGGCATCACCTGATGGAATCAGATGGAAACAGATGTACGAAGATCCTATTTTAACCGGTGGTCCTTTTGATACTAAGAACCTTTTTTTCTGGGATAAATGGACAAAACAATACAGAGGATATACAAGAGGAAGCATTGGATCTGGAAGGGAAGGGAAGAGAAAGCACGACATAAGTATTTGGAAAACTGCTTATAGGTGGATACGAATATCTAGTTCAAAAGATTTTAAGACCTGGGGCCCCCTGGTTAATATAAATACAGGAGATACACCTTTTGAGGATCTATATACGAATGAGGCTTGGCCATATGAAAGATCTCCGGGAACATATTTGATTTTTCCTTCACGCTTTATACCAGACCGTGTGCCAGATCCCAACTGGTTTGATGGTTCAGGGGTAAGTGATATCGTTTTCATGTCCAGCAGAGATGGGGTTAACTTTGATCGTAGCTTTATGGAGGCATTTATCAAGCCGGGTCTGGACAAAAATAATTGGCATGAGCGAGCAATCTATTTTCAACATGGCGTTTATCAAACATCTCCTGATGAATTGTCTATGTATGTTTCAGAAGGAGGTAAAACATCTCAAAGCTGTATTCGTCGTTACACTATTAGACCTGATGGATTCGTATCAATTAAGGCGGGTTATAGTGTTGGTGAATTTACTACTAAGACATTTATATTCTCAGGAGATTGCCTTGAAGTTAATTATTCAACGTCTGCAATTGGTTCTTTGAAAGTGGAAATTCAGGATGGTAATGGAAACAGAATACCAGGATACTCCTTAAACGATTGTACAGAAAAGTTTGGAGATAGTATTGGATCAAGAGTTATCTGGAAAGACAGGAAAACAGTCTCTATTTTGAAAGATAAACCAGTTAAGCTGAGGTTTGTATTGAAAGATGCAGATTTGTATGCGTTTAAGTTTAATCACGAGAAGTAGATCAGAACATTACTTGACACATTAACGAAAATTTCGTTAATGTGTATTCATGGAAAATAATAATCGGGCAAAACAAATTGTAGATCGTTTTGGCGGTCAATCCTCATTGGCTGGAATGCTTGGGAAGAGACAGAGTACCGTTCAGCACTGGGTAAGGATTGGCAGGATACCTGCTCAATGGCATAAACCTCTATTGGAACTTGCACATGAAAAAGGTATTGGACTGGAGGCAAAAGATTTTGTACCAAGTGAAATCCCTGGTATAGAGTCTTCGGACGGAAAACTGGGTGTTTTGTTGGTAGGGTTAGGAGCAGTTTCCTCTACACTTATTGCTGGTGTAGAACATATTCGAAGAGGAACTGGAAAGCCAATTGGATCTCTAACCCAAATGTCTACTATAAGACTTGGCAAGAGGTCTGAAAACAGGACGCCTTTAATACGAGATTTCGTACCTTTATCTGAGCTTGATAACTTGGTGTTTGGGGCATGGGATCCAATTCCAGATAATGCTTACGAAGCAGCCTGCAAAAGTGGTGTTCTTGATAAGCATGAAGATCTGGATCCTATTTCAGATTTTTTGAAATCTATTGAACCCATGGCAGCTGTGTTTAATAGTGAATATGTGAAGCGGCTTCAAGGTTCTAATGTCAAAACATCTTCTAACCATCTAGAAGCAGTGGAGATGATTAGAGAAGATATCCGTCAATTCAAAATCAAAAATGGATGTGATAGGTTGGTCATGATATGGTGCGCATCTACCGAAAAATTCATTACAGAAACTGAGGCGCACCTGGACCTAGAAAATTTCCTTGGCGCATTAAAGGATAATGACGAAAATATTTCGCCATCAATGGTTTATGCATATGCAGCATTATTGGAAAAGATACCGTTTGCTAATGGAGCACCGAATTTAACGGTTGATATACCAGTGCTTGATAAAATGGCTAGAGATGAAGGGGTGCCTATTTGTGGTAAAGACTTCAAGACAGGTCAAACATTGGTTAAGACGGTTATTGGACCTATGCTTAAGGCCAGAATGTTAGGCATGGAAGGCTGGTTTTCTACAAATATTTTGGGTAACAGGGATGGCGAAGTACTTGATCAGCCTGAAAATTTCAAGACGAAAGAAGAGTCTAAATTGGGAGTGCTTGAATATATTCTTCAACCGGATGTTTATCCCGATCTCTATTCTGATGCATATCATAAGGTTAGAATCAATTATTATCCACCACGTGGTGATGATAAAGAAGGATGGGACAACATAGATTTATTTGGCTGGCTAGGTCGGAGAATGCAGTTGAAGATTAACTTTCTTTGTTCAGATTCAATATTAGCAGCTCCGTTAGTACTTGATTTAATTTTGTTTCTTGATTTGGCTAAAAGATCCGGTATGTCGGGAATTCAAGAATGGCTATCTTTTTATTTCAAGAGCCCACAACATTCTCCTTCGGTATATCCTGAACATGATTTATTTATACAGCAAACAAAGTTAAAAAATACGTTGAGATGGCTAATGGGTGAAGATCAAATCACACATCTTGGTATGGAATATTATCAAGAATAATAAGTGTTATTTTCAAGATAGAATTTCTGATCATGAAAAATCACTGCTTATATACCTCTCGTACTAATATAGTTTGGTTGTTCTGTCCAGAACGAGTAAATTTCTGAGTTATATAATTTGAATTGTGCTCTGACTGGTTTTTCATTTGTAATCACGGATGTTCCTTGCCAACTGACTTGAATATCGGTGTTATCCGATCTTACTGTGTCACAGTCTGATATTGAGAAGTTTGGTAATGGTTCTAGAGTGTCTGCGTCCAATATAGCGACATCTAAAGTGCCGTTTTGTGTATTTGCATTAATCTTCAATTTACTTTTAGACACATAGAATGGTTTACTGATAATTTCACCATTCTGTTCTGCCTGTAAAGAAACAAATCCATCTAAACGTAACTTGGCTAGTTCTATAGCACCAAAATCCTTGAAGTAGGGACGGTATTTTGCAGGATAACTTTGAGCTACGCCTCTAAAACGTGCGCCTTCATAGTAAACCCATATCTCGTCATCTTTTATAATTGGTGCTCCGCATACCACAACTTGACACGTGTCGTAATTTTTTCCATCCCATGGTTCAATTCCAAGAAAAATTGACCGGTCAGCTACACGTTTCCAGTGGTATAGATCCCGTGACATTGCTAGTTCAGTTTGGTTTAGTCCGCAATGGTTCATTTGTGGTAAATCTGGGCCTGCAGGGTTGAACAATAATGGAAAACCTATATAGATACCTTCGTATGTCATAAGAGGCATCATATATAGCTGGGCTATATAGTTAGTTTCAGAGTCGACGAAAGGAGGAGATAAATAATCAGGATTTTCAACAACACTTTCGATTCTATTTTTACGGTTTTCCATGTCTATTTCATCTGTATGCAAAATTAATTGAGGATCTGTCCAGTCCAAGAAATTTTCACTTGTTGATATCCATACCGACCTGCCCCATTCAGTCCTCTTTTTTACAGTAGCAACGAATTGATTTTCTATATCGTCAAAAATCATTGAAGACGTATCTTCACTGTAAATTCCATCCAAATGCGGGAAGGACCATTTAAATCCGTCTGGTGAAATAGCTGGATACCGACGCATGTTATCACCATCGCTGAATAGGGCTTTGTAGCGACGATTCGAATCCTCATCGTTATTGTCTCGTAAAATATGATGGAATCGTCTTTCTCCTATGTCAACAGGGTTTTTTTGACCTCGTCTTTTCAGGAAGTCTATTTTCGAATGATAGGCTAAATTGTTACTCCACGACCCCCGCCACTCGTAAAGTTCAAGTGAAGGATATTCCCAGTTGATTCCATCAACAGAAGTGGCATAGTGATAGTCTGCCCAAACCGCTTCACCTGGGCCCTGATAAGGAGCATCGTCATAAAATCCTGCATACCACCATTCCCAACGATTTATCTCGGGATTCCAATTTGGGCATGTGGAACTTTGTACCAGAGTTTGGTCTTTAGACCTGTCTGGTTGAATGACTGGACCATGCTTTTTAGGTTGATGCAGTATCCTTCTTATCCCTTTGAGATTTTCAATCGCATGATCATCCAGAAAAAGCTGTTTGTATCTGGCAGGATCAATTATTTCAAATTTAGGTGTTGGCATAGTTATCCCTATAAATATCTCAAATAAAAAGATAGTTAAATACTATCTCATATATTTAATCTATATGTAATCAACTATATTTATAGGGCTTTCAACTTTTGTTTTATATAGAATAAAGTATTGGAACAACATATTTTATAGGTTTAATCAGTTAAAAATGATTGGTGTTGACATAACTAATTTTTTAAGTTTCCATGATGATATATTCTGGAATGGAATTTGTTAAGGAGAACATTATGACTGTCAATGGCAGCAGACTTATCTCAGAAAATAGACGTGTTGAGATAGAAGAATTTGAGTACGATACACCTGGTACAGGCCAGGTTCTAATACGTGTAAACAAAAGCCAAATTAGTGCTGGAAGTGAGAAAAATGGGATCGTAGGTGCCCCTAAGGATAAACGTTTCCCACTTGGGTATATTACTGTTGGAACGGTTTTGGAATCCGGTCAGGGGATGGAATCCTTCAAAGTTGGAGATAGGGTGTTTGCTTTTGGTAATCATGGAACGCACTGGGTAACTGAGACAGAAGAGCGTTTTGACGATCCTATTTACATCCAGCATATAACTAGGGATATCTCAGATGAACAGGCCGCAATGTCTAGGCTTGGTGATGTAGCATTACTTGCTATTAGAAAGGCAGAACTACAGATAGATGAGAAAGTAGCTGTATTTGGTGTAGGAGTGGTGGGACAACTCATTGTTTCTTTTGCACGGCTGTCTGGAGCGTATCCAATAATTGCAATTGATCTTGATAAATCCCGACTTGAATTAGCAAAAATAAGCGGAGCTACACATACTATTGATGCAGGTAGAGATGATGCGCCAGAAATAGTTAAAGAATTGACAAATGGAGGGGCACAGACAGTTATTCACGCTAACCGCGATCCAGATGTATTGGATGATTGTATGCGTGCGGCTGCCAATAGAGGTAAAGTAATTCTTGCAGGAAGTGCTCCTGGTAAAGCCAAGATAGGCCTTCAAGTAGATTTAATGCGCCGTAGTTTGGATATAAGAGGAGTCGGTGACCCCTATAGGTTACACCGGTATCACAGATTCAGTACCTATCCTTGGAGTCAAATGAGGGATAGGGAAGCAATTATGCGTATGATAGAATCCGGTGATTTAGATGTAGACCATCTTATAAGTCATGTATCGAATCCAGAAGATGCGGGTGATTTATACCAACAAATTCTTGATGGCACCCAGGGTTGGATGGGTATCTTCTTTGACTGGACAGTAGTGTAGTTAAATTCAGCTTGGTAATTATGCTTATCTTATTAAGAGTCAGAAAGATTGACAAACATTATTGTCAAAATAAAATATTAAGATAAGTAATAATAATTGGCTTTGATGAGTTGGAATAAAGTCGTAATGCTATTGGTCTGGAGATGTGTTTTTAAACATATATTTTGCAACCTTTAACTTCTCAAATGAGAATCGGTTGACGCTAAATGGTTCAAGCTCGGAGCTATCTCCTGTAAGTATATATCGAGCTACCATAGTACCGGTTGCTGGGCTGCAAATTATCCCTGCATGGTCGTGACCTGTGGCAAGGGTAATCCCTTCCCAATCCGGTACCGGACCGAGTATAGGCATGTTGTCAGGTGAACCTGGTCTAATTCCAGCTGTGGCAGAAATAAATTCAGCGTTGTTCAATATAGGGAAAACACTTTTTGCATTGGATAGCATTTGTGAAATCCCATTGGTTGTAATTTTTTGGTCGAATCGATTTTCTTCTCTAGTTGCGCCTACAATTATTGAGCCATCTAATTGCGGGACTACACTCTGTACTGTTGATTTAGGCAAGAAACCTGATTTCCGGATTAATATCCTCTGACCTTTAACCGGTCTTACAGGGATTGACTCTGGAATCCATTTGTTGTTAATACCACTCCATGCGCCTGTTGCAAGAATCGTGTGATTAGCATGGTATGTTTCGTTCTTAGTCCTAACACCGATAACAGTTTTGCCTTGTATTGCCAAAGATGTTACTTCTTTATTTTCAAGAAACGTCGACCCGAGCTTGGAGGATACACTTGCTAATGCATTGACATAAGCTTTCCCGTTTATACTACCTTCTTTAGGAGAGAAAACTCCACCTATAGCTTTTTTGGTTATTTCTGGTTCTCGTTCAACGAGTTCTTTTTGGTCAAGCCAACGAATTCCTATGCCAAGTTCTCCCTGCCATGCAAGGTTGTTTTGTAGCATTTCGCACAATTGCTCATCTAAAGCTACCTTGATAACTCCAGTTTGATGGAATTGAGGATCAAACCCTGCTTCTAATAGTTCTTCTGACAGAGATGGAAAGATTTCTAGGCTTTGCATACCGAGTTCAAAAAATGATTCAATAGTGTTGTCTAAATACCAGATCGGTCCTACTATGCCGACAGAAGCTCCGGATGCTCCTGAGGCCAAAGTGTTTTGTTCAAATACCAGGCATTCAACTCCATTTTTGGATAACTGGTAGGCAATTGAGCAACCAATCACCCCACCTCCGATAATTGCAACATCTGTTGTTTTTGACATTACATTACCTGTACATGACTTTTAGGTCAAAACTTTTCACGTATTTTTGCATAGTTATTTTAAACAATGATATATGAATGCCGGTAGAATGTTTCTCCATATGATTCTAGTCCGTTCTACTTTGCGGAATCGTTGATTAAGCAGTCGTTTAAATCTTATACCACTAGGTAAGATAAATCCTGTCGCATATGCTATAGCTAGGAATGACCCATTTTCATCTAGTGAATCATAAATCGCTGACAATAGTTCAGATTGAGATTTTTGGTCAAGTGCAGCCCAGGGTATTCCTGATATTATACAGTCAGAACTTTCTTGGCCGTGTTTATTTAAAAAAAGTTTAAGATTGATAGCCGACGCATGGTGCACAGTTACAGATGGACAGTTGCGGACTGTTTCATTGACAAATTGCAGGTTGTTTTCTAGACAAAAAAACTCGGTTTCAGGAGAAATACGGGTTAATATTTCTTTAGTAAACGCTCCTGTTCCGGGCCCTAGTTCTACGACGCATCTTTTAGTATCTAGGTTGGCTTGCTCTGCAATTAATCGGGACACCCTTTTCGATGTTGCTGTAAGAGCACCGGTAGCAACCGGATATTTAAGGAATTGTTTGAAAAACATTTGTACACCTGATGGGAATATTTGCAAGATTCTTTGAAATAAAATATTTTACAGAGTTGAAATACCTATTTACAATTTACGAGTACCAAATAAATAGAAGTTTTTTCCTAGGTGTAGAATAGGTTTTCTGGTCCATTTAATTTGATTGTTTGATTCGCTAAGATTTTGAAAATATTCTATATTGTCTACTTCTTGGTAATGAGATTGGCTTGAGATTAAGAAAGCTGAACATTCCGATACCTCTCTCCAAACTTCTTTTCTCAAAGATATGGGAGTTTCACTCAAAGACCAGGTAGCTATAAAAATAGAAGATGTAAAATCAATCTGATCTCTTAGAATGTCCTTGAATAAAGCCATATCTGATATACAAAGTATCCCAGTATTTGATTTTTCAAATGAGTTATCTGTAATTATGGGCTGTCCGGCTGATTTGAGATAGAATTATTGTAGAGCAGAAAAGTCAGGTAGGTCTAATATCAGATATTTTCCCTGAAATCCTAGTTGGTGAATTAACCTAGCTGCACATCCATAGCCTCCACCGAATTCTATAATATTGTCTACTTTACTGATATCAACCTTTGTGTACTCTTCAAAATTGGCAATGTGATGAGCTTGATGTATGAGATTACCGCTACTTCTTCGAAAGCGCCAATATGGTAGAGGATGCCCAGCTTTTGATTCTGCGAGTACGTTTTTCCAACGATTTTGCCAGTCATTTCTGTGTTTTAGGTACCCTAGCTCTTTGGATAAATAACTTGGGCTCCTGACATACATAGTTCTCCCTACTACTTTCCATCGAAGGAATTTTCTAGGGTCCTTTTTGAATATATCAACCCTAAGCTGGCTTAAATTGTTATTCCAGGTTTTTTCAGATGAAGGTTGTGTTTCTAAAGTTTCGATAGGGGCGAAATTTCTAAACTTACTCCTAAGCTGTTCAACAAGTGTAAGTTCTTGTTTAGTTGGTGCATGGATTGGTTTGTCTATTAGCGATTGCATTAGTTTTTTTACTATAACTCTTAGTATCTTCATATTTGATTTACCTTAAGATCAAGAGCTTGAAGAGTCTAAATATTGATTTCAAATAAGTTGTGACTATATTAAAGGTTGATTTGCTTTAGATAAAGTGACATTTTGTATAAGTGTGTTATCTAATTTTTTTTGAGATATGCATAGAGTATATAGCACTCAGGATACAAAGGAACGCATTAACTAAGAATGGACTTCGCAGACCCATGAGTTTTCCAGCATAACCTCCAATAAAGGGAGCTCCACCCCATGCGATTGAGCTTATGCTGTGTGCTATTCCGAAAGAGGTGCCTTTTCTATTGCCAGAGTTTTCAGCGAGCATTGATGTAGCCAGCGTCACGGCAGCTCCATGAAAAATACTAGCTATTGCCAAGACAATATAAGTCGAATAAACGCTATTAATACTTATGAATGCTCCATGAATTATTCCTGATAATAAAAATGCACATACAGTAATATTAATAGGTGAAATATGTTTTTTAATATAAGGTACTGCAAAAGCTGCTATTCCACCTGAAATACCATTAATTGCAAAACAGATTCCGGTTACTGTTCCTGCATTGTTATCATCCATTAAGTTTTTGAAGAAGAGGGGAATAACTGGCATGGTAAGGCATCCAGTAGCC
>CEUZ01036457.1_pt1 | contig 11091 bp, 15 predicted proteins | sample 361511 | NCBI WGS metagenome assembly CEUZ01 (sample SAMEA2622822, study PRJEB7988) | marine metagenome | biome: marine biome (ENVO:00000447); feature: surface water layer (ENVO:00002042); material: "saline water (ENVO:00002010), including plankton (ENVO:xxxxxxxx)" | depth 5 m
ATTATTTCCTCAGGATTATATTCTTTAACTTCTTTTATTACATTTTCTGCTCGCGGGTGCCAACAACGCATGACCACAAAGCATTTGAAGTTTCCTTTTTTTGATAAACTATTTTCTAAACTTTTTGCTTGGTTTTGAGTAAGTTCAAGTATTGGTGATTTGTTGCCAATTTCTTTATAAATATTTTTAGCTATTGGGGCTCTTCTTTTTGAAATAAATTTTGCTAATGGATATCTTATAATTGACGGGACACTGATTATTGCAGGATCATTAAACAAATTAAAAAGGAATGGCTCAACATTATCTAATTTGTCGGGCCCTCCTAGATTAAATAGAATAACCGCTTTTTTCATTATTATTTTTTGCTTCTAATTGTTTGGATTACATATTCAATAGTTTCTGGTTTTGTTTCTGGCAAAACACCATGACCCAAATTAAAAATGTAGGGATAATCTTTAAATGCATTAAGGTATTTATCAATATTTTTTTTTATTTCTTCTTTTTCTCCTAATAATATTTTTGGATCCATGCCACCTTGTATTGGAATTCCATTTAACTTATCTTTTATCCATTTTGGATCAATTTCATAATCTATGCTTACACAACTTGGTTTAACGATGGAGCAAAAATCAATATAATTTTCACCAATTCCTTTTGGAAAACAAATTGTTGGAATTTTTAGTGATTTTATATTTTTTACTATTTTTGAGGTAGGAATATAACAATACTCTGAAAGTTTATTTTTTGGTAATAACCCTGCCCATGAATCGAATATTTGTACAATATCTGCCCCAGCATTAATTTGTTCTTTTAAATGTAAAAAAATAATATCTTCTAATTTTAAAACCAAATCTTTCATTAAGCTTTTATTTTTAATAATTTTATTTATATCAAAACTGTTTTTTGGAGATTCTTTATTTAACATATACATTAAGAGAGTCCATGGAGATCCAGCAAATCCAATAAGGTTTTTATCTTTGATCTCTTTTTTAACTCTATTTATTGCTTGATAAACTGGTGATAATTTTTCAACAAAATTATTAGGTTTAGTATTTAGAATAACATTAAAATTTAAATCTCCTAAAACAGGTCCAATTCCTTTTTTGAATTCAACTTTTTGTCCAAGACCATAAGGTATCATTAAGATGTCAGAAAATATTATAACGGCATCTAAATCAAATCTCCTAATAGGCTGAAGTGAAATTTCTGCTGACAATCTATCATTCAAACAAAGTTTAATGAAATCTTGGTTTTTTTTTCTTAATTCTCTAAATTCAGGCAAATACCTACCAGCCTGTCTCATAAACCAAATAGGTGTATATGAGGTTTTTTTATTAATAAGACATTCATGCAATGTATGTTTCATTAATATATTACCTTAATAAACTAGTAGTATTATTATGTACTGTTAAAAACGTTATCATTAATTATTTACAACTTATTCATTTAATTTGTTATTAATATATAATTTAACTTATTGATTTTATTATATATGTTAGATTATGTTAATTTATATAGTAATTTGTTAATGATTTATCAACGTATATAACTTGTTAAAATTATTGTTAATCTTTCTTGATAATTTTGATTTTTAAAAGGATAAAACAAATTAAGTATTATTTAAAAAAATATTAACACGTTTATGAACAAACTTTACCAGGTTTATCAAATATCAGATTCAACCGGAGAAACCCTAGATAGAATTTTTATAGCACTAAAAGCACAATTTTCTAATTTTAATTGTAAAACAATCCATTATGCATTTACCAGAACCACAAACCAAATAGACAAAATTCTTTCTAAATGCAAAACAGAAAAAAACGTAATAATTCTATATACTGTTGTTGATAATAATTTATCTAAATACTTAGTAGACCACGCAAAAAAAAATAACATCCCTTGTTTTGCTGTTCTGGGAAATTTAATAAATGATTTTTCCAACTTAATTAATCAAGAAGCAACCAGAAAGCCAAGTGGTCAACATATTTTAGATCAAGAATATTATAATAGAATTGAAGCGGTTCAATTTACTATGGCACATGATGATGGAAAAATAACCACGGATTTAGAAAAATCAGATGTTATTTTAGTTGGTATAAGCAGAACTAGCAAAACTCCCACATCAATGTATCTAGCTAATAGAGGGTATAAAGTTTCTAATATTCCAATAATACAAAATAAAGATATACCCCAGGGATTAATTAATAGTGCAAAAAAAACCTATGTTGTTGGCTTAGTTTGTGATGCCAGCAGACTGTTGGATGTAAGAAGAAACAGAGTACAATCAATGCATGAGGACAGACCAAACAATTATACGAATGAAAAAGAAATATCAAATGAGCTAGAAAAATCTAAAAAGTTATTTAGAAAATACAATTGGCCAGTAATTGATGTTACAAGAAAATCTGTTGAAGAAACTGCTGCTTCAATTATAAAAACATTAGATATATTAAATTCTAAATGATTGATAAAATTATTCTTGCATCTAAAAGCGGAGTAAGAAAAAAAATATTAGAAGATAATAATATAAATTGTAAAGTAATTCCTGCTAATATTGATGAAGATTTAGTAAAAGAGGCATTAATTAGAGAAAAAGCTACACCTAAAATAATATCAAAAAATCTTGCAGAATTAAAAGCAAACAAAATAAGCAATTTAAATCAAAACCAAATTGTTTTAGGAGCCGACAGCGTAATAGATTTAAAAGGTGAACTTATATCTAAACCAAAAAATAGAAAAGAAGCTACTAATATTCTTCAAAAACTTAATGGCCAAAGACATCAATTAATAAGTTCTGTTTGTATTTCTAAAAATGGATCTATGATATGGAATTTTACTGACGAATCTAACTTAACAATGAAAAAACTTAATTTGGACGAAATTCAATCATATTTATCTAAAATAAAAGATAAGGAATTATATGCTTATGGAGTTTATCAAATAGAGGCAGATGGCAGATCTTTATTTTCACAAATAGAAGGGGACGAAAATACAATTATGGGATTGCCAGTAAAACAAATAAAAAAATATTTAGAAAAAATAAAATGAAAAAATTTTTAGTAATAGGCAATCCAATACAACACTCTTTGTCTCCCAAGATACATAATCATTGGTTTAAGGAAAACAATATCAACGCAGCCTATGAAAAAATGCTCTTAAATGAAAATGATATTGGAAGAATAATAGATGAAATTAAAAAAGGAAAAATAAGTGGAATAAATGTCACAACCCCATTTAAAAAAACCATCATACCTTTTTTAGGAGGCTTAACTCCAAAAGCAAAAGCTACTCAATCAGTAAATACAATTTTTAAAGATGGTGATATTGTTTATGGAGATAACACAGATATTGAAGGTTTTGAATTAGCATTGAAACATATAAACTATAATCCAAAAAATAAGAAAGTTTTTATTTTAGGAGCGGGAGGAGTTGTGCCTTCTATTATCTTGGCTCTAAAAAAAATGGGAGCATTAGAAATTTCTTTAAGCAATAGGACGAAAAAAAAAGCAAAATATCTTGAAACAATACACCCCGATTTAAAAATTGTAGAGTGGGGAAATTTGACAGAATTTGACATGATTATAAATGCCACTAGCTTAGGTTTAAAAAAAGATGATAAAATAAAATTAGATTTTGATAAAATTAGATCAGGAAAACTATTTTATGATGTAATTTATAACCCAGAGAAAACTAATTTCCTTTTAAAAGCTGAGCAGCTGGGTAATAAAATTGAAAATGGAAAAATGATGTTTATGTATCAAGCTCAGCTGGCATTTAAAATATGGCACAATGTGTTACCTAAAATTAATAATAAATTAATGGAATAATGATTAGAATAGCAATTCTAGGAGATATAGGTTCTGGGAAAAGTCACATAGCCAAAAAATTTGGTTATCCTATATTTAATGCTGATAAAGAAGTATCAAAAATTTATAATAAAGATAAAAAAAGTTATAAAAAACTAAAGAAATTATTACCCAGACATATTATTTCTTTTCCAATTAAAAAAAAATTTCTATCAAAAGCGATTTTAGCAAACAAAAAAAATATTAAAAAAATTGGCAAAGTTATTCATCCTGAAGTAAGGCAGAGATTAAGAAAATTTGAAAAAAAACATAAGAAAGAGAAGCTTGTTGTTTTAGATATCCCGCTTTTTTTAGAGAATAAGATGAACAGGAAAAACGATGTATTAATTTTTGTATCTGCTGAGAAAAAAAAAATTAAAAGAAGTTTAAAAATGAGATCAAATTTTAACCCAAAAATTGTAGAAAAATTAAAAAAACTACAACTACCTTTAGAATTTAAGAAAAAAAAATCTAATTTTGTTATAAAAAATAATTTTCAAAACAAATCTGCTAAAAATAGTGTTAAAAATATTTTAAAAAAAATAAAAAGAAATGCTTGAGATTATATTAGATACAGAAACTACTGGATTATCTACTCTAGAAAAACATAGAATAGTAGAAATTGGCTGTATCGAATTAAAAGATCAAATTCCTACCAATAATATCTTTCACGAATATATAAACCCACAGAGAAAAGTGTCGGAGGATGCTTTTAAAGTCCATGGCTACACCAATGAATTTTTAGCTGACAAAAAAACTTTTTTAGAAATATCAAATGATTTTTTAAATTTTATTAAAAATAAAAAAATAATTATACATAATGCATCTTTTGATCTGTCTTTTTTAAATTATGAATTAAAGTTGATTAATCAAGAACCTATAGATAAAAAAAATGTTATAGACACATTAGAAATTGCTCGTTCAAAATATCCTGGTTCTCAAAATTCGTTAGATGCACTTTGTAAACGTTTTAAAATTGACAATTCTAAAAGAGAAAAACATAGTGCTTTAGTAGATTGTGCCCTATTAAAGGATGTTTACATTAATTTACTAGATCAAAAATCACCTAAACTTAATTTGGAAAATTATGAAATTATAAATGCAAATGTTAGCAATAATATCAATAAGAAAAAAAAAATAAAAAAAATAATTGAACCAAGCAGCGAGGAACTAGATCTTCATAAAAAATTTTTAAAATCAGACTTACAAAAAAATTATTATAATTAATTATTTTTTTCTCTTACTGTATAATTTTTCAAAGTCTACTTTTTTCGCAATTTGCATATTTTTAATCCCAGCTTTTTCAAATAGATATACAAACGTTTCGTATAAAGTAGGGTAAATTTCAGCAGGCACTTGGACTAACACAATTTTTTCTAATTCTGTTTTGTCTTCAAAATCTTTTTCTATAGAAACTAAAGCAGCGCCAGTGATTTCGGTAAGTACTTTATGTTTTGCATCTTCAGGGGGTGTAATTTTTAATATTGTATTTATTTCTATAATATTATCTTTGTAGGTTTTGCTTTTAATATCAAAATTTAAAGAATATTTGGAAATTTCTTTTTCTAACATCACAAATGCCTGAACATCAGGAATTTCAAAAGAAACATCTTTTATAAATTTTGAAATGATTTTATAACTCATTATTTCTAATCTTTATCCTCATTTATATTGTCTTCAATGGTTCCTTCAATGATATTTTCTTTGTCTTTTTTCTTTTCATTAAATTTTGATGATATAGATCTAATAAAAAATTTTCTTGTTATAGGTAATATTAATAAAAAACCAATTAGATCTGTTAGAAATCCTGGAATTATTAATAATAATGCTGCGAATGCTAATGTTGCTCCAGATATTATTTCATAAATAGGCATTTCATTTTTTACTAACTGACCCAACCCAGACCTAATAGCATTAAGACCCTCAATTCTTGCGAAATAGATACCTGTGACTGCAGTAAAAAAAATTAAAAAAATAGTGTTAAAAGCACCTATCGCACCACCAATTTTAATCATTAAATAAATTTCTATTAATGGAATACCAATAAATAAAAGAAGTGCGACGTTCATTTGTATTTGCATATTATAGTATTTAGGTATTATAATCAAAATTCATATGAGTGGTCAGTTTGGTTTTATAGATATAATTTTATTAGCTATGTTCGCTGGATTTATAATCCTAAGGCTTAGAAATATTTTAGGAAGAAAAACGGGACACCAGGGAAAACCTATGAATAGATACTTTCCAAGAGGTGCAGAGGTCCTTAAAGACATTGAAAATAATGAAGCAATAAAAAGTAATAATGTTGATGAAGAAACAAAAAAACAATTTTTAAAAGGAGCAAATATCGCATATGAGCAAATAATAACTTCATTTGCAAAAGGGGATAAAAAATCACTTAAAAGTTTGTTAGCTAAAGATATATATAATAATTTTTCAGATGTAATAGATGAAAGACAGAAAAAAAATCTAAAATATGAAACAACTTTTATAGGAGTAAAGTCATCAAAAATATTAGAATTTAAAAAAATAGAAAACATTTACAAAGTTACAGTTAATTTTGTAAGTGAAATAATTACATGCGTTAAAGACAAGAATGATAAAGTAATTGAAGGAAATCCTGACACAATTAAAACAGCAAATGACGTGTGGAAATTTTCGAAGAATATGTGGAGTCAGGACCCCACATGGTATTTGGTTGAAACATCAAACAAATAGTGAAAAAAAAATTTATTTTTTCTTCAAAAGATAAAGAAGAGTGGCTGGAATTTACAAAAGAACTTAAAAATATAACAGCTAAAAAAGAAGACTTAATCCCGAAAAACTCAAATTTTGATAAAACTAGAAAAATTGATTTACATGGCATGTCCTTGGATGAAGCAAATCTACATGTAGAAAAATTTATTTTAAAGTCACATACTGAAGGTTATAAAAAATTAATAATTGTGACAGGAAAAGGCTTGAGATCAAAATCTTCTGATAACCCCTATTTATCAGAAGAAATGAGCATATTAAAAAATTCAGTACCACAGTTCATTAAAAATAGTGAAAATTTAAATGAAAAAATTAAAAAAATATCCAAAGCTAATGAAAATGACGGCGGAGAAGGAGCATTTTATATTTTTTTAAAAAATTAAGATTTATAAAATAAATTTTGATAAATCCGTGTCTTTTGCAAGCTCACCTAAATTTTTAGTTACATAATTTTTATCTATCGTAACTGTTTCTCCACCTCTATCTGTAGCAGTAAAGCTGATTTCGTCCAATACTTTTTCAATAATAGTATGCAACCTTCTTGCTCCAATATTTTCTATACTTGAATTAATTTCTGTTGCTAGTTTAGCTATTGTTTCAATACCATCTTTAGTAAATTTTAAATCAACTCTTTCAGTATTCAAAAGTGCTTTATATTGTTTTATTAAACTATTATCCGGTTCTTCTAAGATTCTTCTAAAATCATCGCTGGTTAAAGCATTAAGCTCCACTCTAATAGGAAGTCTTCCCTGAAGTTCAGGCAACAAATCTGATGGTTTAGCAAGCTGGAAAGCGCCAGATGCTATAAACAAAATATGGTCCGTTTTTATTGGGCCATGTTTTGTGCTAACAGTTGTACCTTCAATTAATGGGAGTAAATCTCTTTGAACACCTTCACGAGAAACATCTCCCCCAATACGATCACCTCTAGCAGAAACCTTATCTATTTCGTCCAGAAAAACAATTCCATTATTTTCTGTTGATGATTTTGCAATTTTAATAATTTTATCTTGCTCTATCATCTTATCTGATTCTTCGGCTATTAAAATTTCGTGTGACTCTTTTACTGTCATTTTTTTCTTTTTACCTTTTTTTACATTTTTGCCTAGCATCTCAGATAAATTAATCATTCCTACGTTTGCTCCAGGCATACCAGGTATTTCAAATGTTGGAGCGCTTCCTACATCATTAACTTCAATTTCAATTTCATTATTATCCAGATCACCACTTCTCAGCCTTTTTCTAAAACTTTCTCTAGTAGCAACGCTTGCCTTGTTTCCTACTAGAGCATTTAAAACTCTTTCCTCAGCAGCTTGTCTAGCTTTTGCGTAAACTTGTTTTTTCATCTTATCTTTTTCAATAGCAATAGAAATTTCTAACAAATCTCTAATTATTTGTTCTACATCTCTACCCACGTATCCCACTTCGGTGAAACGAGTAGCTTCTACTTTAATAAATGGGGCCTCAGCTAATTTTGATAGTCTTCTCGATATTTCAGTTTTACCTACTCCTGTTGGTCCAATCATTAAAATGTTTTTAGGCAAAACTTCATCCTTCATGTCGTCTTTTAAAGCTTGTCTACGCCATCTATTTCTTAATGCTATAGCAACAGCTCTTTTGGCAGCTTTTTGGCCAATTACATATCTGTCTAATTCAGAAACTATTTCTCTTGGAGATAAAGAAGATACTGTAGACTTATCATCTTTTTCTTTTGTTAAATCATTTTTTGGTAAAGATGTGACGTTTGATTTTTGATTCATTTTATTAAATTTTTTCTAAAGTAATATTGTTATTTGTAAATACACATATTTCAGATGCTACTTTTATAGATTTTTTTGCTATTTCTTCTGCTGACATTTTAGACTCCATTAATACTTTTGCGGCTGCTAATGCATAATTTCCACCAGATCCTATACCTATAATACCCTCTTCTGGCTCGAGCACATCTCCTGTACCAGAAATTATAAAGCTTTTTTCTTTATCAGCAATAGCCATTAACGCTTCCAATCTTCTTAAATATTTATCAGTTCTCCAGTCTTTAGCTAATTCTACAGCAGCTCTAGTAAGATTTCCTGCATGTTTTTCTAATTTTGCTTCTAGCCTTTCAAACAATGTCAAAGCATCTGCAGTTGAACCTGCGAATCCCGCTATTACATTTCTTTTTTCAATTTTTCTAACCTTTTTAGCAGTACTTTTAATAACAGTATTTCCAAGACTGACTTGTCCATCACCAGCAACAACAACTTCGTTGTTTTTTCTAATCAGTACAATAGTGGTACCATGCCAACCTGAATTATCGCTCATAACAATATTCTATGTGGAGATTTATTTGGTTTCTTCAAGCCCAAAAGCTCTATTTATTGATATATTGTTGAATTATTTATATACCCTGTTATTAAAAAGGCACAAAATGGCAAGAAAAGCTAAAATAAGCAGAAAGACTAAAGAAACTATTATAGCAGTCGAGGCAAATCTTGATGGCAAGGGGTCCTATAAAATAGATACAAAGATTGGTTTTTTGAATCATATGTTGGAACAATTGTCAAAGCATTCTCTTATCGATTTAAAAATATCTGCTAAAGGAGATACTCATATTGACTTACATCATACTACTGAAGACACAGGAATAGCTGTAGGTGAATGTATAAAAAAATCTTTAGGTAATTCAAAAGGTATTAAAAGATTTGCTCATGCTTTAATTCCTATGGATGAAACACTAACTCGTGTGACAATAGATATTTCTAATAGACCTTACTTAATTTGGAAAGTGAATTTAAAAGTAGAAAAATTGGGAGAAATGGACACAGAACTATTTAAAGAATGGTTTCAAGCTTTTGCTCAAGCAGCAGGTATAACTTTACATGTAGAAAATATATATGGAGATAATAGCCATCACATAATTGAATCTTGCTATAAAGGTCTGGCTCTTTCTTTAAGAAGAGCGTTGGAAATTGACAAAAGAATAAAAAATAAAATTCCTTCAACCAAAGGAAAGTTATAGTTTTAAAATGATTATATTCCCTGCAATTGATATAAAGGAGGGAAAATGCGTCAGACTTTTAAAGGGTGATTTTAATAAAATTACACAATACAAAAAAATGCCATCAGAACAGGCCGAAGAATTTGTAAAATTGGGTTTTAAAAATCTTCATTTGGTGGATCTAGATGGTGCGCTAGAAGGGAAAATTATAAATAAAGATATAATTAAAAAAATAGCAAAAATAAGTAATATTAAAATTCAAGTAGGAGGCGGGGTTAGATCTGAAGAACACATTGAGCAACTTGTAAATGTCGGGGTGGATACAGTAATAATTGGAACTGCAGCAGTAGAAAATATTGAATTTTTAAAAAATGCATGTAAAAATTTTAAAAAAAAAATTGCCGTCTCTCTCGATGTAAGAAATGGATATATTGCTTTATCAGGATGGAAAAAACAGACTAAAATTCTAGCTTCTGATTTTATAAAAAATATAGAAGATATGAATATCTCAAAAATAATTTATACAGATATTAATCGGGACGGAACTAAGCAGGGTGCAAATCTCAGTGAAACTTTAAATTTTTCTAATTTAACCAAAATACCAGTCATAATATCTGGCGGAATATCTTCAATGAATGAAGTGATAAGTATTAAAGAAAAAAAATATAGAAATATTACTGGGATTATTATTGGTAAAGCAATTTATGATGGAAGTATAAATATAAATGAGCTTAGTAAAATAATTTAAATGTTAAAAAAAAGAATTATACCCTGTCTAGATATTAATAAAGGTAGAGTTGTCAAAGGTATAAATTTTGTAAATTTAATAGATGCTGGAGATCCTGCTGAACAAGCAAAAATATATAATGATAGCGGTGCTGATGAAATATGTTTTTTAGATATTACTGCGTCACACGAAAACAGGGACATTATTCTGGATGTAGTAAAGAAAACAACAAAAAAATGTTTTGTTCCTCTTACGGTAGGTGGAGGAATAAGATCAATCAAGGATATAGATAATTTACTGATGGCAGGAGCAGATAAAGTTTCAATAAATACTGCGGCAGTAAAAGATGAAGAGTTTATAAAGCAAAGTGTATTAAAATTTGGTTCACAATGCATTGTTATTGCGGTTGATGCAAAAAAAACTAACAATGATAAATGGGAAGTTTTTACTCATGGAGGAAGAAAGCCTACCGGTAAAGATGTATTAAAATTTGTAAAAAAAATGGAAAATTTAGGAGTTGGAGAAATATTATTAACCTCAATGGACAGAGATGGAACAAAAAAAGGCTATGATTTAGATCTTACTAAGAAGGTATCCAGTTTTATTGATATACCGGTTATAGCTTCTGGGGGCGCGGGAACTCTAGAGCACATACATCAGGGTTTTAAAATCGGTAAGGCAAGTGCAGCACTTGTAGCATCAATATTTCATTTTGGTGAACACACAATATTAGAGGCTAAGCAATATTTGGACTCAAAAGGTATACCTGTTAGAATATAAAATGC
>CEUZ01101641.1_pt1 | contig 11089 bp, 7 predicted proteins | sample 361511 | NCBI WGS metagenome assembly CEUZ01 (sample SAMEA2622822, study PRJEB7988) | marine metagenome | biome: marine biome (ENVO:00000447); feature: surface water layer (ENVO:00002042); material: "saline water (ENVO:00002010), including plankton (ENVO:xxxxxxxx)" | depth 5 m
GCATCTCCTTCTCCGATATATCCCTCTCTGAAATCTTTTACCAAAGGATGGTTGGATAAAACTTCTCGTACGGCATTTTTCATCTGACCTGTCCCCTTCCCGTGGACCACCCGTATCCTATATAAACCAGAGACAAATGCCTGATTCAGATACTTCTCTAGCCTGATCAAGGCATCATCTATTGGTAGCCTCCTTAAGTATATAGTGTTCTCAGGTATATCACTAAAATTATTTCTATTTGTCATTATATTGTGTAAGATGAAAACTCAATCAGGGTCTCGAGTTCTTCGTATGTTATTTGCATATCATACTTTTATACCATATATTCGGATAACTCCCTCACCTATAATATGAATCATAAAAAGGTATTTGTATATGACACTGTTTAGTAGAAAAAACACTCTGCTGTGCTACCTGATTATATTATCAACTATAGTTGCTTGCGATAAAGTCGATGTGGTTGGCACCCCTCACCAAAATGAAAGCCAAACCCCTTCACCTCAAACGACAAGTCCCACAATGCCAAATAATGACGGAGCAAATGGGGAATTAATATTGGGGTCTACAGTGGTAAACAAACACTGGGACGTACACCTCTCTACTTCTCCAACTCTGGCCGCATTCGGACCTGGAATAGTGTACAGCCGCCTTCTCAGATTCGATTCTCAATCTCACGAATATCCAACCTCTTCAACCGAGTGCGATGTATGTTCAAGTTGGGAGTATAGAAATTCTAATACTTACGTTTTCACTATTAAGAACGATGTGTTTTGGCATGATGTTCCTCCTGTATCAGGCAGACCCATGAATGTAAACGATGTCGTCTACAGCATTAATCGACAGAGGAACCCGCAAAACCCAAATTCACAACTACTAAAGTCTATTAAAAACGTGGAAGCTTTATCCCAACAGAAAATCAAAATAGATCTTCATAAACCCGATGCCGATTTTCTGTTTAACTTAGCTAATGGATTAAATAAGATTGTTGCACCAGAAGCAGTAGATTCAACCGGTGACCTTAAACAAGGACCAGTAATAGGAACTGGTCCTTGGATTTGGGAAGGAACCCGACAAGATATAGGGTATTTTTTCCGGGCAAACGATCAATATCACGAACCGAACATGCCAGGGTTAGACAGACTGAAAATATTAAATATTCCAAACGAACAAACCCTTGTGGCTGCATTCATGACAAGAAAAATAGACTTAATAGAAACGCCCAATGAATATTTATATGACATTCTAGAACTGGACCGAAATATATCACATTTGATTTACCAAGAAACCGGTGTTGGACTGGAAATGGCACTGAATACCTCTCGACCCCCATTGGATCAACCTCTGGTAAGAGAAGCTTTATTTAAAGCTATAGATCCTTGGAAGGCAATAGATGATGTTTGGGGAGGTTTAGGTTTTGTAAGTTCTGGAATACCCACATCAGAACCCACTTGGGAGTTATCTACCACAGAATTAAGGGATTATCTGGGCAATCAAGAAGAATCTCTGAACCTCATTGAATCACTGACTGAAACCCAGATACCACTGGAATTAACCATAGCTGACTATGGAGACAAACATTTAGAATATGGTGTTTACGTGGGTAATCAACTAAGAGAAGTTGGTTTTGATATAACAACTTCTGTAATTAACCCAACGGATTATCCTGAAAAAATTTGGTATGAAGGTGATTATCAAATGTTCATAGGGCCAAAAGCTCCAGTCGCTACAGCGAACATGTATCTGTTTTCAGTAATTCATAGTAAAGGGAAATGGAATACCCACAGATACAAAAACAATGCACTTGACTCGTTAATTAACGATCAATCAACCACAAATGACAGAAATGAGAGAAAAGATATTATACTGGATATACAAAGAGAAATCATGGAAAACAGTGTTAGATTCATGCCACTGACGAAAGTGTCAACTTGGGTCTGGTGGCCAGAAGTGGGAAACTTTAACCCTAATCTTGCTGCCAATGAATATATCTATCTGGCCAAAATACAGAAAGTTATCCAGTCTCAGTGAATCTGGTACTCAAGAATGAAATCATCTTGAGTACCCGCCATCAGCCCAGTCAAGCATTTGAACTTCAACCTCTTGGCCAGCCTTCATACATTCCACATCTTCAGGGCAAATAGCCAAACCATTAGCTCTGACCATGGAAGTTAATACATTAGAACCTTGGCTTCCAGTAAGGCTAGCATAATACGTACCGTCTTTGTTGGTAATTATGGCCCTAGCATAGACACGCCTACCATCAGAGTTAACAATGTCATCTTCCAATATTGCCTTCACAGTGGGTTTGTCCAGTTCTTTGTATCCCATCATCTTCAATATTGCTGGACGAACTAATTCTTCAAAAGCGACCAGAGCGCTTACCGGATTCCCTGGAAGACCAATATGTGGAATCTTTTTTCCCTCATCAGAAAATAACACTCCAAAGGCAAGAGGCTTTGCAGGTCGCATTCGAACCGACCAAAAATCGATTTCCCCTCGACTGACTAAAACATCCTTTACGATGTCGTAATCACCCTTGGAAACACCGGCTGAAGTTAATATCATATCGGCGTTGAATCCCTCTTCTATTTTGCTATTCATTGACACTAAATTATCTTGGGCAATACCAAGAAATGTAGGACGGCCTCCGTATTTAACTACAGATGCACATACTCCATAACTATTACTATCATAAATCCTCCCTTCTTCAGAGGGCCTACCAGGCTCTATCAACTCATCGCCAGTAGCCAAAACTGCTATGGATGGACGCCTGATTACTTTGACTTTATTCCTACCGAGAGAGGCTATCACTCCAATTTCACCGGGACGTAAAACTACTCCTTTGGATAATACCTTCTCTCCTATCTCTATATCTTGTCCGGCCGGTCTAACATTTGAACCCAAGGAGGATGCCAATTTTATATCAACTTTGTCTATATCCATAGGGTTCATACCGACGTTTTTCAATTCATATTCGCTTGTGTCCTCAAATGGTATAACTGTATTTGCCCCTGGTGGTATGGGTGCACCCGTCATGATACGGATGGCATTACCCTTAGTAACTGGTCGGTCTGGTAACTGACCTGCAGCTATATATCCGTCAACATTTAGAGTAACAGGGGTTTCTGGTCCGGCTGTAACAATGTCGGCATATTGAACCGCATAGCCATCCATAGCAGAATTTGCCAAAGGAGGTATCTTTATATCGGAAACTATATCTTCGTCTAACACCTGACCCAAGGCATCCAAAAGATCAACATGTTCGGGAGTCAAGGGTTGAAACATGGCGAGTATCCTGTCTCTTGCTTCTTCAACACTTAACATATCCGGCTCATTATGATGGGAATGAGAGTCCATATGAATATCACCTAACAAACAGATTAATACAGATCTGATTTTATCAGTATAGTCACATGCACGTAAAGAAGGACAAAAAGAGTTTCACTACTGCTAGCATTCAAAATAACTCTGCATTATTACAGGATTAAATTGCTTGTGCTACAATGATATTGGCTCCAAAAAAACTGAACTGGAGGCTAGATTTGTCAGAATTATCTATAGAATCTCTGCGCTGTGTCTATGACCCGAATGCTTTCCAATTTGATAACACATCGGAGTTAACAGACTTGCAAGGAATAATAGGTCAGGAAAGAGCTGTTCAATCGCTTGAATTTGGCCTAGATATAGACAGTGATGGTTTCAATATATATGCTGCCGGAGCTCCGGGAACAGGAAAAACCACAGCTATAACGTCTTTCGTCCAAAACCGCGCTAAAACCAAGGACAATCCTTCAGACTGGTGTTATGTACAAAATTTTGACGATCCCAGATATCCACGTTTACTAGCAGTACCTTCAGGAATTGGCAATGCATTGAAAGACGATATTTCTAAACTAGTAGAAGAATCTAGCGTCAATATAATTAGAGCCCTGGAAAATGATGAATATAACGCCAAAGTAGAAGAAATAATAAATATAGGCAACACCAAGAAACAAGAGCTCTTAAACGAAATTTCCAATAACGCTCAAAATTACGACTTCATTTTACAAAGCTCCCCCACGGGATTACGACTAATACCTTCTAAAAATGGGGTTCCTTTATCAGAAGAGGAGATTAACAACCTGACACCGGAACAAAACGATCAGTTGGGTAAAAATCATGTAATTATTGAAAAACAGTTGAAGGAAGTTTTGGGCGAAATCCGCGCCATAGACAGAATTAAATTGGAAGAAATACAAAATCTTGACTTCGAAATTGCTAACTACTCTCTGAACCCTGTCATAGATGAGCTTAAACAAAAATACAGTTCACTTGATCAAGTTCACAGTTACCTGGATGAGGTGCGAAAAGACATAGTAAGAAATATATCCACTTTCAAATCAAGCACAGAAGACGGGCCTGATGGCACTCCACAAAACGCAAGCAGAACTCGCATACGACAATATCAGTTGAATATGATAGTCGATAACTCTGACTCGGATGGTGCTCCCGTAGTGATGGAAACCAATCCGACTCTAAAAAACCTTTTAGGCTATGTGGAAAGAGAATCCCATATGGGAACTTTAAGCACGGATTTCACTATGATTAGAGCCGGATCCATGCATAGGGCTAATGGAGGATACCTTATCATTAGAGTAGAAGATATATTAAGTAACAATAGTAACTGGGATGGTATCAAAAGATGCCTCAAAGAAAAGGTAATAGCCATAGACGATTCGCCAGAAACTCAAGGTCTAATTACCAATACTCTCACTATTAACCCACAACCCATACCTCTGGATGTCAAGATAATATTGATCGGAGATCCCGGCATATACCAAGCTTTATACAGCAAAGATCCAGATTTCACGGAACTCTTCAAGGTCAAAGTTGAATTTGACAATTCCATGGAACGAACAGGTAAAAACATTAGTGACTATGCCTCATTTGTTTCTACGCTTTGCAGAAAAGAAAAGCTCCTACATATGAGTAAAACAGGTGTGGCCAAGATAATAGAACACAGCTCGAGAATGGTGGAAGATCAAACCCGATTATCTACTCAATTTGCAGAAATTAGTGACATCATAAGGGAATCTAACCACTGGGCCAAATTAGCCTCATTCGATTACATCCAATCTGAACATGTCGATAAAGCTGTGGAGAACAAGAGCTATAGGTCAGGCTTGATAAAGGACAAAATCCTGGACATGATACATCACGGGACAATATCTATAGATACGACAAATCAGGTAGCTGGACAGATAAATGGACTGTCTGTAATGAATTTGGGAGAGATTTCTTTCGGTAAACCCAACAAAATAACCGTTTCGATAGGTACAGGTCGGGAAGGTTTCATAGACATAGAACGGGAATCTCTGCTCGGCGGAAGATTGCACTCCAAAGGAGTAATGATACTCGCAGGGTATCTAACAGATAAAATGTCCATGAATATTCCATTATCACTTGTAGCTCGCCTTGCATTCGAACAGAGCTACAACGAAGTCGATGGAGATAGTGCCTCGAGCACTGAATTATATGCGATACTGTCTGCTCTGTCAGAGCTCCCAATAAATCAAGGGTTGGCTGTTACTGGATCTGTTAATCAAAAAGGGCAAATTCAGCCTATAGGTGGAATAAATCATAAAATAGAAGGGTTTTTTGAGGTCTGTAAAGCTCAAGGCCTAAATGGAACGCAAGGTGTGCTTATACCACATTCAAACACAAAACACCTCATGCTGAAAACAGAAATTATTGAATCCGTCAAAAAGGGTGAATTCCACATATATTCTGTAGAAACTATAGATCAGGGAATAGAAATATTAACAGGAGTCAAAGCGGGTTTAAAAAAACCTAACGGCAGATTTGATGATGGATCAGTAAATCTTATGGTATACGAAAAGCTGTTAATGCTGGGATCTAACTTAAGAAAATTCATCAACCCTGGATAATGAGGAGAAGTGTTGCCACAAAACAATTACACAGACCAACTAAATTTATTGGCTGAAGGAGCTAGGGAGTTTTTTAAGACGAAACACGCTGCCAGAGAAAAAGCACTGATGCTTTCCAGAAACACGATACAACTTGCTTCAACAGCTATAAGGTCGTCACATAGGGGTGACTTCGAAGAGGCCAAGAATTTACTAGACAAAGCCAAAATAAGCGTTGCCGAAATGCTCGACATAAAGAATCAAAACCCGGAAGTGTATTTCTCTGGATTTGTACAAGATTCTCAAAAAGAATATGTCGAGGCCCACACCACTTTTGCACTGATATGTAACCTTCCCTTACCAACACCCGAACAACTAAATATATCCTATGGCCCCTATTTGAATGGGCTTGGGGAATCAATCGGAGAAATGAGAAGATACATATTAGACTCTCTTAGAAAAGGTGATGTCACCAGATCTGAAAGTATATTGGACATAATGGATCAAATACACACAGAGCTCTTCACGATGGATTTCCCAGAGGCAATAACTAACGGATTAAGGCGTACTACGGACGCCATGAGAGGTATATTGGAGAGAACTCGTGGTGACCTAACAAACAACGTTGTTCAACAATCTTTAGAAAATAGGATACAAGACATCCTTGCTAATTTAGATAAATCTTGATTAATCTGCACTTGACTCATCAATGGCATAGTGATAGATTGCTGTCTTGGATGAATAACTGGTAGTTAGCAATTTTCATTTAAGACGTTTGGAGGATTTAAATGGATTATATAACAATAGCACTCGCTACCGGCCTTGTAGCCTTGGTATTCTCTGCTTTACTAGCCCGTAAAGTACTACAGGAAGATCAAGGAACAGATACAATGAAGGAAATCGGAAAAGCTGTCCAAGAAGGCGCTGCCGCGTTCCTAGGCCGTGAATATAGAAGTTTAGCTATATTCGTAGTACTTGTAACAATAATAATAGGTGTATTTTTAGACACCATGCAGTTGGAAAAAGACATACCTGAGACTGCAATTTGCTACTTAGCAGGAGCAATATGTTCAGCACTTACAGGGTATGTGGGTATGAGCATAGCAGTTAGAGCCAATACTAGAACGGCTGCTGCATCCATGGTTGGACTGAACCCTGGTCTACGAGTGGCATTTAACAGTGGTACCGTAATGGGGCTAACTGTGGTTGGTATAGGAATAATAGGAATATCAGTGCTATACATCGTATTTCAAGACATATCAGTCGTAGCCGGTTTCGGATTTGGTGCCTCAACCATAGCATTGTTTGCACGTGTAGGTGGAGGTATATTCACCAAAGCAGCAGATGTAGGATCTGACATAGTAGGTAAAGTTGAAGCAGGAATCCCTGAAGATGACCCACGTAACCCTGCAACAATAGCAGACAACGTAGGAGACAACGTGGGAGACGTAGCAGGAATGGGATCAGACCTGTTTGAATCGTATGCGTCTTCTATAATAGCTACAATAGCAATTGCGACGGCTACTGCAGCAGCTGTTGGAGCTAGCCCAGCATACGATAGCCCAAGAATGGTTTTACCTTTGTTGATTGCAGCGGTAGGTATAATCTCATCTCTGATAGGAACTTTCTTCGTTAGGACTGGTTCTGAAGCTTCGATGAGTACTTTGCTATGGGCATTAAGAAAAGGCATTTATATCGCATCAGCTTTGGTACTTGTATCTTCTTATGGAGCAATACAATACCTAAATATTGAAGATGGGAACAAGATTTTCCTGTCGATAGTAACTGGCCTTATAGCTGGTAACGTAATAGGATTCGCAACCGAATATTACACATCTTATGAATATTCGCCAACGAAAAAAATAGCTGAGTCTGCTCAAACTGGTGCAGGTACAACTATCATAACAGGCTTCGCGACCGGTATGATGAGCACCCTTATCCCGGTGGTTGCTGTAATCTCATCCATATTGATAGCACATTGGGCAGCGGGTCTTTATGGTGTGGCAATAGCTGCAGTCGGCATGCTTTCCACTCTTGGAATAACTCTTGCAACCGATGCATATGGACCAGTCGCTGATAACGCGGGAGGCATAGCAGAACAATCACATTTGGACCCTGAAGTCAGAGAGAGAACAGATGCTTTGGATTCTCTAGGAAATACAACCGCCGCTACCGGCAAAGGATTCGCAATAGGTTCAGCAGCGCTTACATCTTTAGCATTGCTCTCAGCCTATGCATTCGCGATCACACCTCCAGGCCAAGACATGTTGTCAATAAATATACTTGACCCCAAAGTTTTGGTCGGACTCTTCATTGGAGCACTGCTTCCGTTCATATTCTCAGCTTTAACGATGCAGGCAGTAGGCATTGCTGCCTACGCGATTGTAAACGAAGTACGTCGACAATTTAGAGAAATACCTGGCATCATGGAAGGAACTGGAAGACCAGACTATGCTAGATGTGTAGACATCAGTACACAAGGATCGCTGAAAGCCATGATTGTACCCGGTGCAATGGCTGTTATAGCACCTGTAGCAGTAGGGTTTATATTGGGACCTGGACCACTTGGAGGCATGCTAATAGGAGCAATAGCGGCGGGATTCCTTCTAGCCGTAACAATGGCTAACTCAGGAGGGGCATGGGACAACGCTAAGAAGTATATAGAAGCAGGTCATTTCGATGGCAAAGGGTCAGAAACTCATAAGGCAGCTGTCACTGGAGACACCGTGGGAGATCCTTTCAAAGACACATCTGGACCCGCGTTAAACATACTAATAAAACTTATGTCAATCGTGGCCCTAGTGTTCGCACCTCTGTTTATTTAATCTAAGAACTATAAAAACAGGAGAGGTTAGGATAAATTCTTAACCTCTCCTATTTTTTTACACTAAACTATTAGATGATGCTTCCTAACAAAAACGGGTTTGTAAGCTTTTCTCTACCCACTGTGCTCTCAGGTCCATGTCCAGGATATACGATCGTATCTGTTGGTAGCGACATTAATCTAGAAAGAATATTTTGAATCAATAATCTCCCGTTTCCTCCAGGCAAATCCGAACGACCTATACTGCCCTGAAACAAGGTGTCTCCGGTGAATAGTAAACCCTCGGTGTAATAGCAAACTCCACCTTGAGTATGACCAGGAGTTTCAATAACTCTTATTCTTATATCTCCTACTTCCAGTATTTGTTCATGAATCACGTTTATGTCAGGCTCTGGAGGATCCTGAAACCCGGGCATCATAGTAGCAATCCAACTATTATCTGATTTGAGCATTCCTGCATCTGCCTCGTGTATGCCGTACGTAGCATTAGTTGCATTCTTAATACCTGCCACTCCTCCAACATGATCTCCATGTCCGTGGGTATTCAGTATCATACCAACCCTTAATTCTAGGGTCTCAACTTCTTCCAACACCCTATCCGGTTCTCCTCCAGGATCTATAATCACACAATCCCCGGAGTCTTCTGAACCTAGAATATAAGTGTTTTCCATTATCGTACCGATAACAAGCGTGCGAACTATCATTTGATCTCTCCTATGAATAATCCAACTACGTTATTAGAATAACATGAACCAGTGAAGGGTTTCACTTACTCATTAGAGTGTTGTACACTGCTCTCCAGATAATAATCGTCGGAGGTTCATATTGGCTCGTAGTCTAAATCAAGTAAATATGGAAACAATTGTTTCTCTCTGCAAACGCAGGGGGTTTATTTTTCCTTCTAGTGAAATATATGGAGGATTGGGAAGCACTTGGGATTACGGTCCTATGGGAGTAGAACTTAAACGCAATGTGAAAGACGCATGGTGGAAATCTGTAGTACATGAACGAAACGATGTAGTAGGATTAGATTCTGCAATACTAATGCATCCAGACATTTGGGTAGCAAGTGGCCACGCAGAGGGGTTTACAGACCCCCTAGTGGAATGTAAGAACTGTCATCATCGCTTCCGACCAGATCACTTAGAGTCGGACTCTTGTCCTGATTGTGGTGGAGAATTAACCGATGCAAGAATGTTCAATTTGATGTTAAAGACATTCCTCGGACCAGCTGAAGACTCTGCTCATCAAGTATGGATGCGACCAGAAACTGCACAAGGAATATTTGTTAACTTCCAAAATGTTCTCGTGTCTCACAGGGGTAGATTACCATTTGGCATTGCTCAAATTGGTAAAGCTTTCCGAAATGAAATCACTCCGGGTAATTTTGTATTTCGTACCAGAGAATTCGAACAAATGGAAATTGAATACTTCATCGAACCTCCTGAAATAGCAAGCAAAAAAGGCAATCCTAGTGACGAAGAATTACATCAGGAATGGCTGAACACTAGATTCGATTGGTACGTGAAATTAGGAATGAGGAAAGACAAACTTAGAATAAGACAACATGGTGACGATGAGTTAGCTCATTATGCGAAAAGCTGCTATGACGTTGAGTATGAATTTCCCTGGGGCTGGTCGGAATTAGAAGGTATTGCCAATAGAACTGACTTCGACCTAGGGCAACATCAAAGTCACAGCGGCAAGGATATGACATATTTTGATGATGAAATACAGGAAAGATATATACCTTATGTCCTCGAACCTTCCGGAGGCGCCGACCGCTCTACTTTGGCATTTTTGGTTGATGCATATGATGAAGAGGCAGCTACAGGATCAAATGAGTCGAGAACTGTCTTACACCTCCACCCTTCTCTCGCGCCCATAAAAGTGGCTGTACTTCCACTAAGCCGCAACGAAAAGTTAGTTCCAAAAGCCAGAGAAGTTCATGATATAGTCAAAGCCAATTTCGTATCCCAATACGACGATTCCCAGTCAATAGGTAGAAGATACAGGCGTCAAGATGAAATAGGAACACCTCTAGCTGTAACAATAGATTTCAAAACGGTAGAAGAAGATAACTCGGTAACTATAAGAGACCGAGATTCCATGGTTCAGGACAGGGTTCCCATACCATCACTACTAGAAGCCCTTAAAGACAAGATAGAGAACCTCTCATTAGGTAAATAATGGACTTGATGACAATACAAACTAAATAGTAATATATCTGTGGATTGGTGCTAGGGACTTTAACAGTTAGATAATTGATAGGACGGTCCCACTAGAGCCCTTGGCTATACCGAAGCATATAATGCGCTTGTAGCTCAGATGGATAGAGCGCAGCCCTGCGAAGGCTGAG
>CEUZ01059119.1_pt1 | contig 11084 bp, 9 predicted proteins | sample 361511 | NCBI WGS metagenome assembly CEUZ01 (sample SAMEA2622822, study PRJEB7988) | marine metagenome | biome: marine biome (ENVO:00000447); feature: surface water layer (ENVO:00002042); material: "saline water (ENVO:00002010), including plankton (ENVO:xxxxxxxx)" | depth 5 m
CACAGAAAAGCTCTGTTTAAAAATATGTTAAATTCTTTAATTAAATATGAGCAAATAACAACTACCTTGCCAAAAGCAAAAGAATTAAAACCTAAAATTGACAAGGCAATCACATTAGGAAAAAGAAACAATTTAGTTTCAAAGAAAAATTTATTTGCAGAACTGCAATCTAAAGAATCTGTAGACAAATTGTCAAAAGTATTATCCCAAAGATACGAGAAGAGAAAAGGTGGTTATTGCAGAGTCATTAGATCTGGATTTAGATATGGAGATGATGCTCCAATGGCAGTTATCGAATTGGTAGATAGAGATGTTGAGGCAAAAAAGATAGATATTAAGAAAAAAACTAAAGATGTAGTGAGCAAAATTAACAAAGATATCAAACCCAAAGAATCAGATAAGAAACTTAAATCCAAAAAGTAAGTTAACTATGATAATAATAATATGTTACTTTAAAGGGTAACATAGGATTTTTGATGAAAAAAACTTATATAATTGAAGACGATTATACAAATACAAGATTTGATAAATGGTTAAAAAGTAAGTTTCAGGGAATTCCACAATCGTTAATTGAAAAACATATAAGAAAAAAAAATATTAAGATAAATAATCAAAAAATTAAAAGTTCATATAAATTAAAAAAGAATGATGAAATTATAATTAGAAATTTATTTTATAAACCATCAAAACTAACAAATGAAAAATATTTTTATAAAGGAAGCAAGAAAGAATTTACTTCATTGTCTAAAATGTTCATCGAGGATAATGAAAATTTTGTTGTTTTAAATAAACCATCAGGCATTTCAGTTCAACAAGGAACGAAATCAAAAAGAAATATAATAGATATATTAAAAGGTACTGATCAATTCAAAAATTTAAGCCCATATCCTGTTCACAGAATTGATAAAGAAACCACAGGTATTCTAGTGGTGGCAAAAAATCGCAAATATGCTCAAATATTTACTTATTTATTTAGAGCAAGAAAAATTTACAAGACTTATTTGGGTATAGTAGTTGGAAAATTTAATAATAATAAAGGAACATTGACAGATGAGTTGTTCTATTATGAAAAAAATAAAAAAATATCTACTAAAGCAATTACACACTATTCTGTATTAGATTCAAATAACAATTATTCATTTATTAAACTTAATCCTGAAACAGGAAGAAAACATCAGATTAGAAAACAACTTCTAATACATGGTTGTCCTATACTAGGTGATAGTAAATACAGAATATCATTAAATAAAAAAAATAAAAAAGAATTTCTTATGCTACATGCATATAAAATTAACTTCTCAATTAATAATACAAAATATAGTTTTTTTGCTGAACCACCTACAGAATTTAAAAAAAATCTTAAAGAAAAGTATTTAAAAAATTTCTAGCTATAATTTCATTAATATTATCAAAATTTTTAATCCCCATTTCCTTTAAATTTGTTATTCCTTTATCTTTAATTCCACATGGGACTATTTTTTTATATTTTGATAAATCATTAGATATATTTATTGAGAATCCATGATAAGCAATCCATTTTTTTACTCTTATTCCTATTGCTGCAATTTTCATAGGCTGATTATTTTTTTTAACCCATATGCCTATATTTTTACTATCAGCGTATGAATTTAATTTATATTCTTTAAGAATTTTTATAATACAATTTTCAATTGTATTAATTAAAAATCTTATATCTTTTTTTCTTTTATTTAAATTTAAAGCAAAATAAACAACCTTTTGTCCTGGTGAATGAACAGTATATTTCCCACCTCTATTTGTTTTTATTACTTCTAAATTGTTATCTATTAAGTCTTTTTTATTTGAACTCGTGCCCCCTGTATAAACAGTATTATGCTCCAGAATCCATAAAAATTCATTTTTGCTACCTAAGAGAATATCTACAACTCTTTTTTCGAGAATCTCCATAGAATCAATGTAATCGACTAGTTTTACGCTATTTTTAACTTCAATATTCATTTTAAGTTTGTGGTTTCAAATAAAATCAACTAAACAGTCTCGAAATTAAACATATATATATAAAGTACATTTATGACTTTAACAAAAGACATAACAGATAAAAAAGTTAATTTTGAGTTTAATAAGGAATTTATTAACGTTTTTAACAAAAAAATTAAAGACAGTGATACAGAATTCTTGGACAAAACCTTAAAAGAGTTACATCCAGCTGATTCTGCCGATATTATAGAAAATTTGGTTCCTGAAAATAGATCAAAATTAATAGAGCTAGAAGGCTTTAGTATTGATCCAGAAATTTTTATAGAATTAAATGAGTCTATTCAAACAGAAGTTTTTATTCTTTTATCAATCGAGTCAATAGTTAACATTTTAAGACATTTAGAATCTGACAATGCATTAAAAATTATAGAAAATTTAGATGAAAAAAAGAAAAATAAAGTTTTAGATAAATTACCTCCAAAAGACAGATTTTTATTACAGGAAGGATTAAGTTACCCCGAAGATTCCGCAGCACGTATAATGCAAAGAGAATTTACAGCAATACCAAGCAATTGGTCTGTAGGACAAACAATAGATTATCTTAGAGAAAATAAAGATTTGCCTGAAGAATTTTTGGAAATTTTTATTGTTGATAGCAATTTTAAGCCCATAGGCACAGTTCCTTCTTCAAAAGTTTTAAGAACCTCTAGGGATGCTAAAATGAATTCTATAATGAATGAATCTAGAGTTTTAATACCTGTCAACATGGATAAAGAAGAAGTAGGTCATATATTTGAGAATTATAATTTAGTTTCTGCAGGAGTTGTTGACAAAAATAAAAAATTAGTTGGAATGATTACTGGAGATGATGTTTTTACTGTACTTAAAGAAGAAGCTGAAGAAGATGTTTTAAGACTAGCAGGAGTAGGTGACGAAGAAATTACTGATAGTATTTTTCAAAAAACTAAAAGACGGTTTAATTGGTTACTTTTAAATTTATTTACAGCGTTGCTAGCAACTTGGGTAATTAGTAAATTTGGAGCAACAATTGAACAAATGGTAGCTCTTGCTTTTTTAATGCCCATTGTAGCGTCAATGGGAGGTAATGCTGGCATGCAAACTTTAGCTGTTACAATTAGAGCTATTGCAACAAAAGAATTATCCTCAGGAAATTTTGGAAAAGTAGTAACAAAAGAATTTGTTATTGGAGTTTTAAATGGAATAATCTTTGCAGCAATTACTGCGATAATAGTTCAGCTATGGTTTAATGAAATTAATTTATCGATAATAATAGGTATTTCAATGATACTGAACATGATCGTAGCTGGACTTTTTGGCATACTTGTTCCTGTATCTCTTAAAAAATTTAATATAGATCCCGCAATAGCTTCGAGTGTTTTTGTTACTACGATTACAGATGTTATAGGATTTTTATCTTTCTTAGGAATAGGAGCTTATTTTTTTTATACTTAAATATTGTCAATTAATCTAACTTTATTCAAATAATAAGCTATAAAAATTTTATTTTTTTTATTTTTCTTAAAGGGTTTAACAAGTTTATTAATGTCACGAAGTTCAAGATAATCAATTTTATCAGCTCCAACCATTAAAATTTCTTTTTTAATTTTATTTATTGATATTTTTTTATTAATTAAAAGATTTTTTTTTCTGAAAAGTAGTTTATATATCTTTGAGCCTATTGCTTTATTTTTGTTGGATAGCAGAAAGTTTCTCGATGAATAGGCCATACCATTTTTTTCCCTTATAGTTTTTACAGATACAACTTTTGTATTAATTTTATTTTTTTTTAAAAAAGAATCTATAATTTTTAATTGTTGCATGTCTTTTTCTCCAAGATAAATTTTTTGTGGTTTTATGATTTTAATAAATCTATCGATTACATCCACTACACCTTTGAAATGACCTGGACGAAATTTTCCACATAACGATTTTGCAAATAGATCAATTTTTATTTTCTTATTACAACCTTTAGGATAAATTTCTTTTTCTTTAGGTAAAAAAAGTAAATCAACACTATGTTTTCTTAGTTTAAATAAATCTTTATTTAAGTTTCTTGGATAATTTTTAAAATCATTATTTCTATTAAATTGTGGTTTATTAACAAATATTGAGACCACTGTTTTGTCACATTGTGCACAGCATTTCTTAATAAGGGATATATGACCAGGGTGTATACCTCCCATAGTGGGGACAAAGCCAATATTTTTTTCTTTTTGCAATATTTTTATAAGTTTATTTTTATTATAAATTATTTTCATTTGTAAATTTTAAATATTATATGTAAAAGAAAGCAATGATTAAACAGGCGATTATTCCTCTAGCTGGTTTAGGAACAAGATTATTGCCACTAACAAGTGTAATGCCAAAAGAACTTTTGCCTATTAACGGCAAACCGGGCTTAGAATATATTTTGGAAGAGTGTGTCAATTCAGGTATTAAAGAAGTTATATTTATTATATCAAAGAATAAGCAAATTATTAAAAAATATTTTTATAATGATATTTTTTATAAAAAAATAATAAATAAAAAAAGAAACAAAAGATTAAAGTATGAATATTCAAAAATTAGAAAATACAAGAAAATGATTAAATTTGTTTATCAAAACACACCTAAAGGTACAGGTGATGCTGTATTAAAATGTAGGAAACTTATAAAAACAAAATATTTTCTTATGTTGATGCCAGATGATTTAATAATTAAAAATAATTGTTCAAAAGCATTAATAAAACTTCATAAAAAATACAATTCGTCAGTAATTGCATCAAAAAAAGTCAAAAGAAATACTGTATCTAGATGGGGCATATTTGATCTTAAAAAAATTAATAGAAGAAATTTTATTATTAAAGATGTTATTGAAAAACCAAGTATAAAATCCGCTCCTTCTTCCTATGCAGTGATAGGTAGGTATATACTTCCAAAAAAAATATTTAAAATTTTAAAAAATCAAAAACCTGGAAAAAATGGTGAAATACATATAACTGACTCAATAAGAACTTTAATATTACAAAATAATAATTTTATTGGACATATTTTTAACGGAAAATATTTAGATTGCGGATCGATGGATGGTTACATTAATTCATCTTTAGAGATTTCAAGATTGTAACTTTATGAAATTATGCATTATAGGTACTGGTTATGTTGGACTTGTAAGTGGTTCGTGTTTTGCAGATCTTGGTAACAATGTTTGGTGCGTTGATAAAGATAATGAAAAAATTGAAATGCTTAATAATCATGAAATACCCATTTTTGAACCAGGTTTAGAAGATCTTGTTATTAAAAATCACATTTCAGGTAGATTAAAATTTACTTCAGATTTAAATGTAGCCATAAAAAATTCAGATATCATATTTATTTGTGTTGGAACCCCAACATCAAAAACTAAAAAATCAGCTGATCTTAATTATGTTTTTCAAGCTGCTAAAGAAATATCAAAGCATATAAATAAATTTAAAATAATTGTTACTAAATCAACAGTACCTATAACTACTGGTGATAAAATTGAAAAAGTTATTTCAAAAAAAAGAAATAAGAAATTGTTTGAAGTTGTATCAAATCCAGAATTTTTAAGGGAAGGTGAGGCTATAAGAGATTTCAGATTCCCTGACAGAATAGTTGTTGGATCTAATAATAAAAAAGTTACAAAAACTTTAGAAACTTTATATGAACCACTTATCAAAAAAGGTGCTAAATTTTTTTCTACAAACAGAAAAGGTGCCGAGTTGATTAAATATGCCTCTAATTCTTTTTTAGCAACAAAAATATCGTTTATAAATGAAATCGCAAATTTGTGCGAAAAAACCAAAGTTAATGTTGAAGATGTATCTCTGGGAGTAGGATTAGATCAAAGAATTGGAAGTAGATTTTTGAGAGCCGGACCAGCTTATGGCGGCTCTTGTTTCCCTAAAGACACAAAGGCCATTACTGTTACTGGTGATTTATTTAAAACGGATTTGTCTATAATAAAATCAGTTATTAAATCGAATGAAAAACGAAGAAGATTACTAACTGATAGGGTAGTGAAAATATTATCAAATAAAGTAAAAAATAGAAAAATAGCCTTCTTAGGAGTTACTTTTAAACCTAATACTGACGATATGAGAGAATCTACTAGTCTTTTAATGATACCGCATCTACATAAAAGAGGAGCCAAAATTACTTATTATGATCCCTCTGGAGAAAAAAAGGATTTTTTAAATCTAAAAAATGTATCATTTTGTAATAATATAGAAGAAGCCTGCAACAAAGTTGATTTGGTTATTATTCATACAGAATGGGAAGAATTTAAAGCCTTAGATTTTAAAAAACTATCAAAAGGAAAAAAATTTAAAATTTATGATATGAGAAATTTATATTCACCTAATAAAATGAGAAAGATAGGTTTTAATTATTTTTCTATAGGTAGATAAATTTATAAGGTTTCAAATATAGCGTCAATTTCTACAGCAGCACCTAATGGTAAAGAGTTTGTGCTTACAGCTGCTCTGGCATGTTTTCCAAGATCACCAAATACTGCTGATAAGGTTTCTGAAGCAGGATTAATAACTTTAGGTTGATCTATAAAATTATCTGATGAATTAACAAAACCAGTAATTTTTACACAATTTTTTATTTTATTTAAATCACCATTGACAGCTTTTTTTGCTTGAGCCAAAATATTGATGGCACATAACTTTGCAGCTTTTTGTCCTTCCTCAAGGGATAGATCTTTACCTATTTTTCCTTTTACAATTTTACCATCATTTCCAATAGGAAGTTGTCCAGAAATAAATAATAATTTATCAATTTTTTTAAATGCAACATAAGCACCAACAGGATTAGGTGCTTCAGGCAATTGAATATTAAATTTTTTTAAATTATTTTCAGCTGTCATTTTTTCCTTTTCTTACTTTTATCGTATTCTCTCCTTTTTTCAATAAGTATTAATGCATCTTCCATAGTAATCTCTGTTGGATCTTTTTCTTCAGGTATAGTTGCGTTAAGAGACTTATACTTTATGTATGGACCATATTTTCCCTTCATAACTCTAACTGGTTTTTTATCTTCAGGGTGTTCTCCTAAGTTTTTAATTTCAGAGGATGAGATTCTTCCTGGTTTAGCTTCAGCGATCATAGTAATAGCTCTGTTTAAACCTATGGTAAAAATATCTTCCACAGAATCAATTCTGGCAGATTTATTGTCGCATTTTAAATAAGGACCAAATCTACCTGAATTTAATGTAATGTCTTTTCCACTTTCAGGGTGCTTACCAAGAATTTTGGGAAGTGAACATAAGAATTTACCTCTGTTTAAATCTATCGAGTCAATAGAAATTCCCTTTGGTATAGAAACATTTCTAAAATTTTTATCTCCATCTTTTTTAGATTTTATCTTTTTTATTTTTTCATTTATTTCATTTTCAATTTCATATTGTATATAAGGCCCAAACCTTCCACTTTTTAAAAACATTTCTTTTCCTTCATCATTTAAACCTATCGATTTTGGTTCTGGCAGAGCTGTTTGTTCAGCAGCTTTTGCTTTTGATAAAGGTCTTGTAAATTTACAGTCAGGATAATTTGAACAACCTATAAACGCTCCACCTCTAAAACTATTTTTTAAGCTTAATTCGCCATTAGAACATTGTTGGCATTTTCTATCTATTTTTCCATCATCGGTTGTGTCAAAAATTAGCTCTCCAAGGCTTTCATTTAAAAGATCTAAAACTTCTCGTGTTCTTTTTTCTTTTACCGCTTTTACATTTTCATTGAAATCTTTCCAAAATTTTTCTAATACACCAACCCACTTGATTTTTCCTGAAGTAATTTCATCTAGTTGATTTTCTAATTCGGCAGTAAAATTGTAATCTACATATTTTGAAAATAATTTATCTAAAAAAGCAGCTAATAGTTTTCCTCTATCCGTAGGATGAAATCTTTTATTAATCAAATCTACATAGTTTCGTGTAGACAAAACAGAAATTATACTTGCGTAAGTAGAAGGTCTACCAATACCCAATTCTTCTAACTTTTTAACTAAACTTGCTTCTGAATATCTTGGAGGCGGCTCTGTGAAATGTTGATTATCTAGAATTTTATCAATCTTTAAAGAATCATTTTTATTTACTTCAGGCAAAATTTTATCTTCATTTTCTTTACTATCTATATCTTGATATAATTTCAAAAAACCGTCAAACTTAAGCACTGAACCAGAGGCTCTAAACTTAATACTTTCATCCTTTGATGAAATTAAAATAGTATTTCTGTCATACTGCGCACTTTGCATTTGTGATGATAAAGCTCTTTTCCAAATCAATTCATAAAGTTTAAATTGATCTGAATTTAAGTATTTTTTAACATCATCTGGCGATCTAGAAATTTCCGTTGGTCTAATTGCTTCATGAGCTTCTTGAGCATTTTTAGCTTTTTTCCCAGTATAGGTGTTTGGTGAATCTGGTAAATATTCTTTTCCAAGATTTTCATTAATATAATTTCTAAAAGAAGTAATAGCCTCGTTTGATATTTGAGTACCATCAGTTCTCATATATGTAATTAATCCCACAGTATCACCTTCAATATCTATACCTTGATATAATTTTTGAGCAATTTGCATCGTTCTGGATGCTCCGAAACCGCATCTCCCAGAAGAAACTTGCTGTAATGTTGAAGTAGTAAAAGGAGCTAATGGATTTCTTTTATATATTTGAGATGTAATGTCTTGAATTAAATATTCTTTACTGGAAATTTCTTCGGTAGCTTTTTCAGTTTCAATTTTATTAAGAAATGAAAATTTTTCTATTTTTTTATTATTATATAATATTAATTTAGATGGAATAATATTATTATTTTGATTTTTGAAATTTAAAACTATGGTCCAATATTCTTTAGGAATAAATTGTTCAATTTCATGTTCCCTTTCGGAAATTAATTTTAGTGCTACTGATTGAACTCTTCCTGCAGATTTTGATCCAGGTAGTTTTGTCCAAAGTATTGGAGAAATATTGAAACCAACAAGATAATCCAAGGCTCTCCTTGCCATATAGGCATCGACTAGTTGCGGTTCAATATCACGCGGATTTTCAATTCCTTTTGTTACCGCTTTTTTGGTTATTTCATTAAAAACAACTCTTTCAATTTTTTTATCCTTTAATATTTTTTTTTCATTTAAAACTTCTTTTACATGCCATGCAATCGCCTCACCTTCTCGATCTGGGTCTGTAGCTAATATAATTTTTTTTGAATCCACAGCTGTATCGGTAATTTCTTTTAAATATTTTTTAGAAAAAGCATCAATCTCCCATAACATTTGAAAATTATTATCAGGATCAACAGAGCCATTTTTAGAAGGCAAGTCTCTAATGTGGCCATAGCTTGCTAATACTTTATAATCTTTGCCTAAATATTTGTTAATAGTTTTAGCTTTAGCTGGACTTTCGACAATTACTAAATTCATTTGTCCTTTCTAATGAACTTTAGTGTCAAATATAATTTGTTTTGTCAAACTAAGGATTTAAAAAGATTAAAAAATGGCTTTTTATCTATATTTTTATTTTTTGTTCAGTTTTATTTTTAAGCTTATTAATATTTTTTCTATGAGTGAATATTATCAAAATTAAAAAAATAAACAAAATCAACTTTAAATCTAACTCACTGTTCAAGTTTAGACCAACACTTTTGAGTGCGGTATCTTTAATTGTAGTCACAACAAAAACTGTTAAAGTAGAAAAAATTGATGACAATGAAGAATACTTGAATATCAAAGTTACAACAATCCATGTGAATATAAATAAAAATGCAAGTTGAAGTGATAATGCAAATAAAATACCCAAATATGTTGCAACTCCTTTTCCTCCATTAAATTTTAACCAAAATGGAAAAAGATGTCCTAAAAAAGTTAGTAGACAAGATAAATGTATTAATGCGGGAAAATATTCTATGGTTATTATTACAGGAATGTAACCCTTTAAAATATCTAAAAGAAGCGTAGCAGCTGCTAAAAATTTATTACCAGTGCGTAAAACATTTGTTGCTCCAATATTTCCAGATCCAATTTTTCTTATGTCCGTTTTAGCAAAAATTTTACTTAGAATAAGTCCAAATGGTATAGAACCACTTAGATACGAAAAGAAAATAACAATAAATATATCCATTTATTCATTACAAACGCTCAAAAGCCAAATCACCTTTTATAAAAGTTTTAATTACCTGACCTTGTAGTTTCCTATTTTCTATGGGAGTATTTTTAGACTTTGATTTTAACTTGTTCTTGTTAACAACCCATGGTTTGTTTAAATCAAAAATACACAAATCAGCATCATTTCCTTTTTTAAGACTTCCTTTTTCTATACCAAGAATTTTAGCAGGGTTTGAAGTAATTGAAGCTATTAATTTACTTAGGTTAATAGATTTATTATGAAATAACTCTAAAGCAAGAGGAAGCAATGTTTCAACTCCTGTAGCTCCGGTAGCTGCTTGTGCAAATGTTAATCTTTTAGACTCTTCATCTTCAGGTTTGTGATCAGAAACAATAACATCAATTAAACCATCATTAAGCGCATTTACTAAAGAGTGTCTGTCATTCTCAGTTCTTAAAGGAGGGGAGAGTTTTAAAAATGTTTTAAAATCTCCTATATCGTTTTCATTTAAAGATAAATTGTTTATAGAAACACCAGTAGTAAAAATTTTTCCTTCATTTTTTGCTTTTTTGATTGTTGAAACAGTTTTTTCAGAAGATATTTGTGAAATATGATATTTACAAAAATATTCTTCAAGAAATGACAAATCTCTTTCAACGATAATTTTTTCAGCTAAGAAAGGAATGCCTTTTAAGCCTAACCTTGTAGATATTTCACCTTCATTGATTAATCCATCTTTCGATAAAATATTATCTTCAGCATGTTGCATAATTAAAGATTCTGATTGAGCGGCAAAATTCATAATTCTTGCCATTACTTGTGGATTTTGTACGGTTTTTAAACCATCTGTAAAAGCAACTATGCCTTTTCTTTTAAGAAGTCCAAATTCAGTCATTTGCTTTCCTTCTGTGTTTTTAGTTAAAGTAGCTGCTGGGAAAATGTTTATTTTGGACTTATCTCTTCCTCTTCTTTTTAAAAAATCAACCATTGAAACATT
>CEUZ01514206.1_pt1 | contig 11083 bp, 12 predicted proteins | sample 361511 | NCBI WGS metagenome assembly CEUZ01 (sample SAMEA2622822, study PRJEB7988) | marine metagenome | biome: marine biome (ENVO:00000447); feature: surface water layer (ENVO:00002042); material: "saline water (ENVO:00002010), including plankton (ENVO:xxxxxxxx)" | depth 5 m
TTCGATTACAATTCAATTACTGGAGAAATTTCTACAAATCTAGATGGGCTTATTATTAGAAATAATGATGAATTAGAAACTGCTAATAATCTATTAAGATTAGTTAATATTTTTAACATCACTGACTCTTTTGAGAAGGTTACTAATTTAGATTTCAGAAGAAAATTTAAAAGAGGTTTTAGTGCAGATAAAGTCAGAGGAAAATTTAGTATAACTAATAAAACTTTAGCTATTGAAGAACCGATTTTACTCAAAAGTGGTTCAAGTGAATTCAATTGGACAGGTGAGATCTCTAGAGATAACAAAGGAAACTTGGATCGGCTTAGATTAGAAGTAATAATGACACTCCCTCTAAGAGAATATTTAACTCCTTATGCATTAGTCTTAGGAGGGCCTATAGCGGCTGGAGTTGTGTATATTGCAGGAAAGGCTTTTGAAAGGAATTTAGATAAGTTAAGTTCCGGTAAATGGAAAGTAACAGGTAATATCTCTGATCCAAAAACTGAATTTGATGGTTGGTTTGAAGGTCTTAGTGAAGAATAAGGATTAGTCCACCTTTCTTATACGTGTTGAGCTAAATCCAGCCTCTTTTCTATATTTAGTTATCGTTCTTCTTGAAACTATTATTCGGTATTCACTTGATAGAATGGTGCGAAGATTTTCATCACTTAAAGGTAGTTTTGAATCCTCTCCTAAAATTAATAAAGATATAAGATTCTTTAACTCTTTAGGCGTAACATCTTTACCTTTTTTATCCTTATTTACTTTCTTTTGTAATAATTCATTTAATGGAATTAACTTATTGGGAAGTTGGATATATTTATTTTTAACAATTCTTGAAACTGTCGATTCACTAATGTTTAGGGCCGAGGAAATTTCTTTATTGGTAACTGGTCTTCTATCCGAATTTTTATTTAGATATTCTTTTTGTTTAGTAAGTATGTATTGACCGACAAGGAAAAGAGTTTGTTGTCTTCTTTCTAGTCCTCTTAAGAATGATTTTGCTTCTATAACCTTTTTATTATTTGAAGTTTCTAATTCAAGTTTTATTGTCTCTATAAGTTCCTTATTCATAAAGTCATCATTTAAAGTAACCTGCCAATCATCTTTTTTTGAAAAGGCTATAAGGTCTGGTCTCACGTACAAATCCTTATTAGAAGAAAAGTTAAGGCCTTGATTCAAATTCAGCTTGTCTATTTGAATTCTTATTTCTGGGCTGAGATCTTCTTTACTTTTCTCTTGATTTAAAAGAAATGATAGAGATTGTGCGATTTTATTTTGTGCTTCTTTATCAAGACCTAAATTATTAACTTGTATTTTTAGAGATTCCTCAATCGATCTATAACCACAGCCAGGAGGGTCAAAATTTTGTATTAAGTTTAATATAGATTCTATTTTTTCATCGTTTATATTTAAATTAAAATCTTCCTTAACTATTCTTTTTATATCTTTGTATTCTAGTTCCGGATCTAATCTACCGTTGTCTAAGATAGAATCAATAATAATTTCTCCAATTAAGATTTCATATTCTTTTAGAGGAGTAATAATTAATTGCTCCATAAGCTTCCCTGCTAAATCTTCTTCTTGATCTATGGGGAGCTCTAAGAAATTATGTGTTGTGCCTGAGCTAAGTACATTTCTATATTTGTCAGAAAGAAATTCATCTCTAAAATAGACTAATTTCTTGTTTTCCAAATCTTTACAGAATTCTGCTATTAAATCATCTAGATCTGATCTAATTTCGAAGCCACTAAGAGATAAAAGTTCAATCTGTTTTTGAAGATTTAACGTAAGGTTTAATGATAATTTCTGTTTTTGTCTAAGACTTTGTTTCACTTTATTGTTTAAAGTCCTTGCCTAAGTAAACATCTTTTACTAATGGATCTTTACTTACCTCTTCCGGTCTACCCTTGGAAATTAGTTTTCCTTGATTAATTATCAATACTTGATCACAAATTTGCATAGTATCCCGAACATTGTGATCGCTAATCAAAATTCCAATATTTTTTGTCTTGAGTTGTTTAATAGTCTTCTTTAGTTCAGATACCGCTATAGGATCTATGCCAGCAAACGGCTCATCAAGTAAGATAAAATTAGGCTTAGATCCTAAAGATCTCGCAATTTCAGTTCTTCGCCTTTCACCTCCAGAAAGCTTTATTCCTAATGTATCTGAGAATTCATTTAAATTAAATTCATCGAGTAGAGAATGTAATTCACTGTTAATTGAGTCCTTATTTAAATCTTTTCTTTGTTGCAGCGAAGTTAGTATGTTTTCTTTTACTGTTAACTTCCTAAATATGGAAGCTTCTTGAGGTAAGTAAGACAATCCTAATTTAGATCGTTCAGAAATATCTTTATCACTAATATCTTCAGTGTCTAATTCAATTAAGCCTGAATCTCTCTTCAGTAGACCAGCTATCATATAAAATAAAGTTGTTTTACCGGCACCATTAGGACCCAATAAGCCCAATGTATTGCCTGAATCCATTTCAAAAGAAATATCACTTACAGCCATTTTAGAAGAATAGCTTTTGCTAATTTTCTCAACAGATAATTTCATATATTGTTAGTAATTTTAGCGTTTAAGGATTTCAAAATTCTATCTTTACCTAGGTCATAATGAATTTCATCAGAAATAATTTTCATATTATCTTCATAAAACTCTACATTTCCTTCCAATAATATTAAATCTTTAGATGGAGAAAGCTCAATCTTGTATGCCTTACCTTTTCGCATCTTTGATTTTTGATTTATCTTAATTAAATTTGCATCCCAAAAGATAATTTTAGCTTTTTCTTGCGAGGATTGAATAATCTTCATACTAGAGGAGCTTATTTCAAAACCTTTAGCCTCAAATAAAACCTTTTTATTAGAGTAAATATATTTATCAAAAAGATTGCCGCTCAGAATTTCTGCCTTTAAATTATAACTTTCTCCATCTAAAGTGATTTCGCCCTCAATATCATCAAAAAGATTAATTTCATTATTGTTTAAGTTTAAAAGACCCTGTTTTGATTTAAGAACTAGCCTATCCTCTTTAGATAAATAATTTTCATATGAAGATTCATTGAATTCAATTACATCACTTGCTTGATAAAAGGTATTTTCAGAAAGGAGAGCAGTGGGTAAAAGTGCTATAAGGGAGAATCCAAAAAATGAAGAAACTCGACTTAAGATGGAAGTAAATATAGTCAATTTACACTAGCCCTGCTTCAACTAAATCGTGCATTCTAATTAAACCCTTTGGTTTCTTATTTTGATCAACTACAACTAATGAGTAAATTTGATTTTGTTGCATTATTTTAATCGCTTCAGTTGCGAGAGAGGAACATGTTATGGTTTTGGCTTTTTTCGACATTAATTTTGATATTGGAACCTCTAGAACATCTTTTTTTCTATTTAGAGCTCTTCTAAGATCTCCGTCGGTAAAGATTCCCTTTAAATAAGATTTTTCAATTACCAAGGCTACACCTAATCCTTTTGAGCTGATTTCAATTAAAGTTTTACCAAGTGAGTCAGTCGGCAAAACTATTGGCAATTGTTTACCTTTTTTCATAACATCTTCTACTTTAAGGATTAATCTTCTTCCTAGTTTTCCTCCCGGATGTGATTTAGCAAAATCATCCTTTTTAAATTTTATTGCCTCCAATAATGCAACAGCTATAGCATCTCCTATAGCAAGAGAAGCTGTCGTGCTTGTTGTAGGAGCTAAATCTAAAGGGCAAGCTTCATCTGAAATCCCAGTGTCTATATTTATGTTTGAACTTTTTGCAATTACTGAATCTTTTGATCCTGTAATTGAAAAGAAATCACAACCTAGATTTTTTAAATAAGGTAACAGGTCTATAATCTCTTTGCTTTGACCAGAGTGCGAAAAGATCAATACTTTATCAGATTTTGAAATTCCGCCTATATCTCCATGCAATGCCTCTGCAGCATTTATAAAATTAGAAGGAGAGCCTGTACTAGAAAAGGTGGCAGAAACTTTTTTGGCTATATGACCTGATTTTCCTATTCCTAATGTGATAATTTTACCTTTTGTTTCTAGAAGTTTTTCACAAACATCATTAAATTCATTGCCTATAGATTTAGCTAATTTGTCTAGCCCTTTTGCCTCTATTCTTATTGTTCTTCTTCCGATGTTTAGGTGGTTATTTTTTTTCATAGTTCTTTAATTTTAATATTAATAAGCATACATTAATGAGACAAAGTAGATACTTAAGAATGATAGACTTAGTAACAGACTAGCCTTTCTACCTTGTCTAGAAATTATAAAGATATAGATACTAAATATTATAGTTATCGTAAAAAGAATAATCAGCAGGCTAGACCAATCTGAATATTCCCATCCTAAAGCCATTTGATTATTTCTAAAAAGTCCTGGAATAGCTAAAACACATAAACCATTGAAGATGTTTGAGCCAATTAGAGTACCTGCAACTGCCTCATATCTCCCCTTAAGTGCTAAGGATACAGAGGCAGCAATTTCGGGCAAGCTTGTACCTATTGCAAGAACTGTATAACCGATGAAAAGTTGACCTAAATTAAAATTATATAAAATTAGATTGGCTCCTTTAGTAATAAGCCACGCAGCAAAAACTAAAGCAAACAAGGATAAAATTAGCTTAGCAAAAGTATTTTTAGAGGAGCCTATATCTTTTATATCAGGTATTTCTTGATTGTTTGTGTACCAAAAATAAATTACAGCAAATAAAGCCAAGAATAAAGTAATAGAAGCAATAATACTAAACGGGTTAGTTGCTATCACAATCCAAACCAATGAACTAGAAGTGAGAAGAATGACAAGATTTTGGTTAATAGATTTTGGTTGAGAAATGTTGTTCTTTTTTAAAGAGATTACAAATAACATTGAGCCAAAGACTAGAGATAGATTGGCTACATTTGAACCAATTACATTCCCTATAACCATAGGACCTTGGCCTTCTAAAGAGACAAAGAAAGTGGTTAGCATTTCAGGTGCTGAAGTTCCAAAGGCTATTACTGTAGAGCCAATTAAGAAGGGCGACATTCCAAATTGTTTGGCCGTTAAGACGGAGTGCTTTTCTAATTTTTCAGCACTAACCCATATTAATGCAATGCCTGAAATTATTAATATAAAAGCCAATGTCATAATTCTTATAAACCAAACTATTTAAATGAGATAAATCTCAAGTGATATAATAATGCTAAACGTAACTTATTCATATTTATCTCCCATGAGGAAAAGCTTAAAACAACTAATATTATTGACTATTTTTATAGGCAATAGTTTTGTACTTTCTGCAGAAAGTATATCTGCTCACGAGCACGCTGAAAGAACCCACGACAATATTATTCTAATTTTACAGACTAAGGATGCTTTATATGAGGAGAATTTAGATCTATTTATACAAGAAATTAGTAATGCATTTAGTCCTATAGTGGATTTTAATCGAATAGCTAGAAATGTTATGGGTAGACACTATAAAGATTCAACTGATTCTCAAAGAGAAGAATTTGCTCAGGCCTTCAAGTCAAGTTTGTTAAACACCTATTCAAAAACTTTGATCGAATTTAGAAATGAAAAAATTGTAGTATTACCCCCTGGAAATCAATCTAAATCGCCTAATAAGGCTAAGGTAAAAATTCAAATAATCACTTCTTCCAAAAGTTACCCTGGTGTTTATAGCATGTATTTAGATAAGAATAATGAGTGGAAGATAGTAAATATTGTTGTTAATGGAATTAATTTAGGTCTAACTTTTAGAAGTCAATTTTATTCTTTAATGGAAAAAAATAACAATGACATCTCGATAGTAATAGAAAAATGGATTACCTCTATATAAATGGATAAGCTGTTAATAAAAGGTGGTGCACCTTTAAATGGTGAGATTTATGCTTCTGGTGCAAAGAATTCGGCATTGCCAATATTGGCATCTTCTTTGTTATCTGACTCTCCTCTAACGGTAGGAAATTTGCCGCATCTTAATGATGTAACAACTATGTTAGAGCTTTTAGGTTCCATGGGAGTAGGTGTTATGTTGAGTGATGATATGGAAGTGCAGGTAGATAGTTCTTCTATTAAAAATTTAGATGCCCGTTATGAATTAGTTAAAACTATGAGAGCATCTATATTAGTTCTAGGGCCTCTTTTAGCAAGATATCAAGAGGCTACAGTAGCATTACCAGGAGGCTGTGCAATAGGAAGTAGACCAGTTAATCTGCATATTGAAGCTATGAACGCAATGGGAGCTGAAATAAATATAGAAGATGGGTACATAAAAGCATTTGTAAATGGAAGACTAAAAGGCAGCAAAATTTCTTTCGACCCCGTTAGTGTAACTGGTACTGAGAATGTAATTATGGCCGCTAGTTTGGCTGATGGAATAACCACTATACAAAACGCTGCAAAAGAACCTGAAGTAGTTGATTTAGCAAATTGTCTAATAAGTATGGGTGCAAAGATTAAGGGAGCAGGATCTGACACTATTGAAATTGAAGGTGTAGATTCTCTTGAAGGAACTAATTTCTCTGTTATGCCAGACAGAGTTGAAGTAGGAACTTACTTAACTGCAGCAGCAATGACTGGTGGAAATGTAAAAATAAAATCTGCTAAACCAGAATATCTCTCCTCTGTTATAACTAAACTTGAGTCAGCAGGTGCAATAATTAAAACTGGTATAGACTGGGTAGAAATTATAATGGAGAAGGGCAGACCAATCTCTACGAGTCTTACTACAGGACCTTATCCTTCTTTTCCTACAGATATGCAAGCTCAGTTTGTAGCTTTAAATTCTATTGCGAAAGGAAACTCAACCGTTACTGAAACAGTTTTTGAGAACAGATTTATGCATGTTCAAGAAATTGCAAGAATGGGAGGTGATATTACTCTTAAAGGAAATACAGCTGTAATTGAAGGAATTGATACGTTAAAAGGTGCACCCGTCATGGCAACTGATTTAAGGGCTTCAGCTAGCCTAGTGTTAGCGGGCTTGGTTGCTGAAGGTTCAACAATAATAGATAGGATTTATCACATTGACAGAGGTTACGAAAGAATTGAAGAAAAATTAAAGATGCTAGGTGCAGATATAGAAAGAATATCTTAAAAATTATCATGGAAGGGAATCAAGAATCATTAATATTAGCCTTACCTAAAGGGAGGGTGTATGAAGAAGTTCTTCCTATTATTAAAGGTAGTCAAATTGAATTAAAGGACGATCCAAAAAATACTAGAAAATTAGTTTTGGATACGAAAAATGATAATGTTAAGATTTTATTGGTAAGAGGCTGGGATGTACCGGCATACGTAACTTCTGGAGCAGCCCATATAGGTGTCGTAGGCAAGGACATATTAATTGAAAAAGAGTCTGAAGAATTCATTGAATTAAAGGATTTAGAAATAGGAAAATGTAGATTATCTTTAGCAGGAAAAAAAGATGTATTAATAGGCTCTACGAGGATGAAGGTAGCTACTAAATACCCTAAAAGTTCTATTAAATTCATGGAGTCGATCGGAATACAAGCGGAAATCATTTATTTACACGGTGCTCAAGAGATAGCTCCTCTACTAGGCTTATCAGATGCAATAATTGATCTTGTAGAAAGTGGACAAACCTTAAAAGAAAATGGATTACATGAAATTCAAGTTATAAGAGATATTTCAACACGATTAATTGTTAATAAAGCTGCTTTAAAAACCAAATCAGCTCTAATTCAAGAACTTATAGGCGTCTTTAATTAGATTTATGTTTAGAGAAGAATTAAATATTACAAGTAAGGGATTTAATTCTGATTTTTTAGATTTCCTTTCTAAAAAAGAATCAGTTGATAAGAAAATAATTTCTTCAGTATCTGAAATAATTAAAGATATATCATCTAAAGGAGACGCTGCTCTTATAGAGCATACAGAAAAGCTTGATAATCATGTCATAAGTGATTTTTTTATATCTGAAAGCGAAATAAATGCTTGTTTCGGAAGGGTAAATAAAGATGTGATATCAGCTTTGGAGTTTTCTTTTAAAAATATTCTTGATTACCATAATAGATGTTGGGATTCATTAAATCTAGAATCAATTGACTCTGAAGTTACAAGAATATTTAAACCAATTAGAAGTGCTTTATTATATGTTCCTGGAGGGAAAGCATCTTACCCTTCTTCAGTTTTGATGGCTGCTGGTCCAGCAATTTCTAGCCAGGTTAAAGATTTATTTCTTAGTACCCCCTCTAAAGATGGCAATCTTAATGATTTAACTATTGCCGCTGCTAAAGTAGCAGGAATTGACAGGATAGCTAGGTTGGGAGGTGCCCAAGCGATAGCAGCTTTTTCATTTGGAACAGAATCTATTCCTAAAGTAGATAAAATTGTAGGTCCTGGTAATGCTTATGTTGCTGAAGCAAAAAGACAATTATTTGGCACTGTTGGCATTGATTCAATATCAGGACCTTCTGAGATAGTTATTTTAGCCAACGAAAACTCTTCACCTGAAATTGTTGCTTGGGATCTTATGGCTCAGGCAGAACATGATGAAGATGCAAGTTCAATTTTAATTTGCACTTCAAATGAAATCATCAAACGAGTGAAAGAAATAATTAAGGATGAATTACCTAATCTTGATAGAGCAATGACTATTCAGTCCTCATTGAAGAATAATGGTTTAATTATCAAAATAGATCATATAGATCAATCAATAAAAATTATAAACAGATTGGCTCCCGAACATCTTCATTTGTCTTTTGAGAATAAAGAGATTGACACAAATAATTTAATAGCAGGAATAATTCTAGAAGGGGCGCAATCAGCCGTGTCTTTATCAGACTATGTTTTAGGGCCGAGTCATATATTGCCTACAAATACCAGTTCACGGTTTAGTTCCCCCCTGTCAGTAGAAGACTTTTTAGTTAGCTCATCAAAAGTTAGCTTAAAAGCTGGAGCCAATAAGAAGTTATACAATGAATTATTAGATACCGCTTCAATAATAGCCAGAGCCGAAGGCTTAACTGCACATGCTATTTCTGTAGAAAAGAGAAAAAAAGACTAATTTAGCTTTCCGGAGATAATCTCTATATCTACAGTCTGATTACTTCTTAGAATTTTTAATAACACAGTATCTCCTGGCTTAGATCTAGCAAAAGTTTTAAATAGGTTTTCATACGACGCTACTTGGCCATTAATTGATAATATTAAATCCCTATTTGTGAGACCTGATTTACTTGCAGGACTTTGTGGAATAACTTCTGAAACTACAAGTTGACCATTTTTTAGTAAGTTTATTTGGTCAATACTAAACCCTAACCACCCCCTTCTTACCTCACCATATTGGATAAGATCACTAATTACATTAAGTGCAACAGAAGATGGTATAGCAAGATTTACACCTTCCGAACCGCCAGAGCTTGATCTAATGATTGTATTAATACCTATCAATCTTCCTTTTATGTCAATTAATGCACCTCCAGAATTCCCTTTATTGATTGAAGCATCTGTTTGCAAATAATTAGAATATGGGTTTTCATATTCTCTTCCAGTTGCACTTATAATTCCCATGCTAACTGACTGACCTAATCCATAAGGGTTGCCAATAGCTAACACAACATCACCTATTTTCACTTTATCTGAATCTTCTATCTCTATTGAAGGGTAAATTCCATTACCTAAATCTGCCTTAAGTACGGCAAGATCTGTTCCTTTGTCGATACCAATAATTTTGGCATTAATTCTTCTTCCATCAGAGAGTTCAACAATAACATTGATATTTTTATCTCCTATTACATGCTGATTAGTAAGTATGTAACCATCGGAACTGAACAAAACACCAGAACCAAGACTTGTTTTGATTTGATTGTTCTTTTTTCCAAATATGGATTCTCTATTCTTTTTAGGAATATTAACTCTGTTATTAACTAATTGCTCACTAAAAATGTTTACTACCGCAGGGGAAGCCTTTGATACAGCTAAATTATAAGAAAGAGGAGTATTTATTATATTTATATCCTCACCTACTTCTAATAATTCAATAATTTTTAAAAGACCTAGAGCAAAAATAAAGCCAATAACAAAAGAGATTATTATCTTGCTACCTTGTTTAAGTAAGTTTAATTTCATAACTTTGTTAATAATTTAACTAAATACTAATTAAATAGGTAACTTTTCTTATTTTTTATCAAATTTAGAGGGATAATATACAAAGTTCTAGTTGAATATGCTGATTGTAGGCATTAAAATGCGCGCGCCCGTAAGCTAAATCATATTTATTTGGGGTCGACGGATGAATACACAAAGTTTTAAAAAATCTGATATTCAGGAAACATGGATGCTTTTAGATGCTCAGGGTCAAACTTTAGGCCGATTTGCAGCACAAATTGCGAAGATCTTATCTGGGAAGAATAAGCCTGAATACACTCCCAATGCAGATATGGGTGATTATGTAGTGGTAGTTAATGCAAAAGACATTCATGTAAGTGGTTTAAAAAAGCAACAAAAAAAATACTATAGACATTCAGGCTATCCAGGAGGAATAAAATCCAAGCTACTAGAAGAAGTTCTTAATGACTCAGCTAGTGAAGTAATTAAAGCTGCTGTTAAAGGTATGCTACCGAAGAATAAGTTGGGCAAAAAAATGTTTTCTAAGTTAAAGGTTTATGATGGAGCAGACCATCCTCACGTAGCTCAAAATCCTCAATTAATAGATTTATAAAGGAAAAGAAGTTGGATAAAATTATTACGGTAGGAAGAAGAAAAACCTCAACAGCTAGAGTTTTTTTGCAAAAGGGAAAAGGTGAAATTACTGTAAATAAGAAGAAACTAGAAGATTATTTTGGTAGAGAAGTTGCTAGAATGGTTGTTAAACAACCTTTAGAGACGACTGATTTAATTGATGGAGTGGATATTAAAGCTACTGTCTCAGGCGGAGGAAGCTTTGGACAAGCAGGAGCTATAAGATTAGGAATAGCCAGGGCTTTAGTAGAATATGATGAAAATCTTAAACCCGCTTTAAAGAAAGAAGGATTTTTAACAAGAGATTCAAGGAAGGTAGAGAGAAAGAAAGTTGGTTTAAGGAAAGCAAGAAAAAGGCCACAATACTCAAAAAGGTAATATGCAACCTAA
>CEUZ01030147.1_pt1 | contig 11082 bp, 13 predicted proteins | sample 361511 | NCBI WGS metagenome assembly CEUZ01 (sample SAMEA2622822, study PRJEB7988) | marine metagenome | biome: marine biome (ENVO:00000447); feature: surface water layer (ENVO:00002042); material: "saline water (ENVO:00002010), including plankton (ENVO:xxxxxxxx)" | depth 5 m
TCTCTCATTGATGTTGTTTGTTGTGCATATTTTCTTGCTTCTTCCATGTCACCTGTAGAAATTGCTTTTTCATATTTTACAGTGGCTTCTTTTTTGATTTGTTTTCTCTTTTCAATCTCTGCTGATTTTAATGATGGTGGCTTTCCATCGAATACATAAACAGGTTTTATTCCCATTGTGAGAAAATTTATGTTTCTAAACATGAGTCCCGTCAAATGACTGGTAACTCTCCCCTGTGAATCTGTTAGATGAAGTCCTTCAGGCCCTCTAATTATTGCTAAAAATTGGTAAATTGCATTATATGCATCTATTGCCACAATTTTATTTGTAAATGATTCAAGTTGAGTTTTCTCTCTACTTGTAAGTAATGGTTTAAGATCTAACCCCATGTACTATTTTACTAACTGCTGGTTTTTCTATCTACTGTTTCTATTTTATAGGGGATGTTCTTACTTTGCATGTCGGGATAGCCAAGCCTGGTCCAAGGCGGACGCCTCGAAATCTCAAAACAGGATAGCGTCTGTGCATCGCACACGGGGGTTCGAATCCCTCTCCCGGCGCCTCTTTTTTAAGTAGTTACAAAACTATTCTTTACATGGTAACATCTGTAAAGAAAATTTTAGTACCGCTTGATAATTCTAAAAACTCCTTTAGAGGATTGTCTGCTGCTATATATTTCGCAAAGCTATCTGGCGCAAAAGTAATTGCTTTACATTCTGTATACGCTCCTCCAAAAGGTGATTTTGATACATCAGGTCGATTTAACAAAGATCATAAAAAACAACTAGACAAAATGATGAATATAGCACAAACACAGTGTGAAAAGGCTGGAGTTGATTTTGATGAGAAGATCGTATATGGAAATTCTGGCTATGAGATTGCAAAATTTGCAAATTCATCTAGAAATAAGATAGATTTAGTTGTAATTGGTTCTAGAGGAAGAAGTTCTGCAAAAGAAATTTTCTTTGGAAGTACTTCTCAATTTGTTTTGCACAAAGTAAAACCACCAGTCTTAGTCATAAAATAACCACTAGTAAAAAAAGAGTGGACAAAAAAGGCCCATCTCATTTTTGCCAAAAAACGGCAGTTCTTACTAATGGAACTATACTATGCCAAAATCATTAATAAATATGATCAAGAAATTATTCTAGTTCTGTTTTTCTGCCATGATTGCTTCTTTTTTCATCCAGAGTGTTTTATTTTTGTGGTCAATAAGTGAAATTCCCATACCAGCAATTTCATCTCGAATTTTATCTGCCGCTTCAAATTGTTTTTCTTCTCTAAGATTTTCTCTCTTGTTAATCAAATCAAACACTAATTTTATTTCATCATCAGACACAGTTTGAATTTTTAATCCTAAAACATCCATCATATATTCTAAAACTGGCAGTGCTTTTTCAGAAATACTCTTGGTGATTTTTTCTTCAGCAGCTAAACTATTGATATTTTTTATCATGTTGAAAAATACCAAAAGTCCAAGAGGAGTATTAAAATCATCATTTAATGCAGCATCAAATTTTTCTCGTGATTCTTGCAACAATTTAGAAATATCTTCCGAGTCTTTAACATCATCCGTTAGTCTTAATTCATAATAACATGTTTCAATTTGACGTAATTTGATCAGATTTTCTTTTAGAAGATCTTCTGTATAGTCAATTGGCTTTGAATAATGTCCTGAAATACAAAACAATCTTGCAACATTTGGCCCCCATGAATCTAATACATGACTGATTGTTTTTACATTACCCACTGATTTTGACATTTTTTCTCCATTAATAGTAATCATTCCTGCATGCATCCAGATTTTTGCAAATTGTTCGTTGGTAAATGATTCTGACTGTGCAATTTCATTTTCGTGATGTGGAAAAATTAGATCACGACCTCCTCCATGTATTTCAAAATTCTTACCAAGATACTTAATACTCATTGCAGAGCATTCTATATGCCATCCAGGTCTTCCATTGCCCCATGGGCTTTCCCAATATGGTTGCTCATCAGAAAATTTCCATAATGCAAAATCAAGCGGGTTTTCTTTTGATTCATCAACTTGAATTCTTGCCCCACTTTCCAATTCATCCGTCTTTTTCTTTGATAATTTTCCATATTCTGAAAACTTTGATACACGAAAATATACTCCATTTTTAGATATGTATGCTGATTCTTTTTCAACTAATGTTTGTATCAGATTTATCATATCTTCAATATTCTCGGTAGCTTGAGGATATTTTGTTGCTCTTTTGATGTTTAATCTATCTGAATCTTCAAAATACGTTTGAATATATTTAGTTGATAATCCTTTTGCAGATTCACCTTGCTCTTTTGCCCTATTGATAATCTTATCATCAACATCTGTAAAATTTTGAATGAATTCAACTGGTGTGTTATTTGCTTCAAGAAATCTTCTCAGTGTATCAAAAACTATGATAGTTCTTGCATGACCAATGTGAGATTGATCATATACTGTAACTCCACAAAGATAAATTCTAACTTTATCTGAAAATTCTAATTCTTTCTTTGTATTTGTCAAAGTGTCAAGAATTCTAATTTGATTCATCTGTATTTCTAAAGTATCTCTGATGTTATTCGTTTGTGTTTGCTTTTTTTGTATAGTTGGTAGATTTTCTGAACTTTTTCTTCATTAATTTCAGATACTTTGATTACTTCATCAATAGGTAATTTCAATTCCAAAATACAATAAAGTATTACATCAATCTCTTCATATTCTACACCAATTTCATGCTCTGCTTCATGATTTGGCCACAAATGTGGGCTGCTTTTCTTTAAAATTATGTTTTCGTCTATCTCCAAATGCTTTGCAATTTCTCTTACTTGTGTTTTATAGAGTGAAACAATAGGAAGTAAGTCTGCTGCACCATCACCAAATTTTGTGAAATATCCTATGTTGAATTCACTTTTGTCACTTGAACCAAGCACCATCAAATTTTTCAAGTTTGCATAATAATACAATATATTCATTCTAATTCTTGCTCTTAGATTACCTAACGCTCTGTCTTCTGGTTCTAAAACCATATTGAATTCTTTATGGATTGAATTGATGTCTAATAATTTGTAATCTAAACCCAATTTGTCTACAATTTTAATTGCATCACTAGTTTCTGATTCTGGCGAAACTTTTGAATCTGGCATTATGATTGTTAGTGTTTTGTCTTTTACAGCATTATTACATAGATACGCAATAACGGCAGAGTCAATACCTCCACTTAAACCAAGTATCACACCTTTTGCATTGCCTTCTTCAATTTTTTGTTTCAGACCATTCTGAATTCTATTTGATATCGAATTGTAGTCCTGATTTTTTATTTTTTGTAGAATATCCTGATTCACAGATTCCTCTTAAAATAATCTCATAAAAAGTCTATCAGGCTACGCATCAACATATATTCCGTCATCTCTTACATCTACTTCATATTTTTTCAGTTTGACGCCTTTTAGATAGTCAGTTAATTCTCCTGTCTTGATGTTGTAGTGCCAGAAATGCAGTGGACATTCTACTATGTCTCCTTCAATTTTTCCTTCAGGAGCTATTGAGCCATCTTGGTGTTGGCATATTCCATCCAACGCATGATATCCATCTTGATTAAAAACTGCAATCTTTTTCCCATCAACTTCAAACTCTTTACTTTTTCCAGTTTGAATTTCACCCTTATCTGCAACTTTAGTCCATGCCATCTATTAATTTTGAAATAATGTTCTGTATTTAGTTATTCTGTTACCAGCTTTCTGCGTATTTCTTTTGTTCTTTTGTCCAACTATCAATTTTTACATTCATAGCTTTTAATGCATCTACTGCAATTTGTCGGTCAATTTCTTTTGGTACGACCATGGTTTTTTTACCCATTTTCTTGTGGTTTTTTAAAATATACAATAATGACAAAATTTGGTTTGAAAATGATTGCGCCATAACTTCTGGAGGATGACCTTCTGCAGCTACTAAATTTGCTAATCTACCTTTACCAACTAAGTAAATTTTCTTTCCATTTCTTAAAATACATTCATCTAGAGATGGCCTTACTTCTTTAACTGATTTTGATTTTTCTAATAGGAATTTTGTATCAATTTCAACATCAAAATGTCCTACGTTTCCAACAACTGCTCCATCTTTCATTGCAAGAAGGTGTTCTTTTCTAATCACACTGGTCATACCTGTAGTTGTAATGAAAATCTGTCCAATTTTTGCTGCTTGTGACATTGGCATTACATCATAGCCATCCATATGTGCTTCAAGTGCTTTTACTGGGTCAACTTCTGTAACGATAACTTTTCCACCCATACCTCTTGATCTTTCAGCAACTCCTCTTCCTACCCAACCATATCCTACAACAACAATTTTCTTTGATGTGAATAGTAATCCCATCGCTCTTAGATAACCATCGATAGTGCTTTGTCCAGTTCCATATCTATTATCAAACATGTGTTTTGTATCGGCATCATTAACAATTATTACTGGATATTTCAATTTACCTTGCTTCTCCATCGCTCGTACTCTTGTAACTCCTGCAGTAGTTTCTTCTGTTGAACCTAATACCTTAAGAGAACTGAATTTTTTTCCAAAATGTACTTTTACATTCATGTCGGCACCATCATCGCAGATTAAATTTGGTTTATGATTTAGAACTTGGTCGATACACCAATCATATTCCTTGTTAGTTTGACCGTTCCATGCATAAATGTGAATGCCTTGTGTAGCAAGAAATGCTGCAATATCATCCTGTGTTGTTAATGGATTTCCTCCACATACTGCAACATTTGCTCCTAATTCCTTAGCTCCCATAACTAAAACTGAAGTTTCTTTTGTAATGTGAAGACAGAATGCTACTGTCACGCCTTTAAGTGGTTTTGATTTTTTTAGTCTGGTTAATGTGTTATGTAAAATATCCATATGGGTTCTAGCCCATTCATAGGAGATCTTTCCCTGTTTCGCCAACTTTGGATTCTTGACTTTGCTCAATGTCTAAAACATTCTCAATCTCTTTAAAAACCATACCATACTTTATATCAAAAAAATTTCCATCATCACTATTGAATAAAAAAGCAATAATCACAAGTGCACTTCCATATTCAAATGGTGAAATACATCTAGGTCATGTTGCATCTACATATTTGCCTGCTGATGTAACTACACGCTTCTTAAAACAAAATGGCGTTGAGGCATACTACATATGTGCATCTGATGACTTTGGTACCCCAATCCTCATACAATCTGAAAAATTAAATCAAACTCCACAAGAATATGTTGCCCATTGGAATAAACGTGATTATGAAGATTTTACTGCATTTGATATAGGATTTGATTTTTTCTACAAGACAAGCTCCGAAGAAAATATCTCATTTGTACAAGATGTGTTTGAAAAACTTCAAAATAATGGCCATATCTATGAAAAAGAAATAATACAGTTTTTCTGTGAAAATGATCAGAAATTCTTGCCTGATAGATTTGTAAAAGGCACATGCCCATTTTGCAAAGAAAAAGATCAATATTCTGATTTATGTGAAAAATGTGGACGTGTACCTGATGAGATTGACGATCCACATTGTTCAATATGTGGTCAAACTCCTGTAAAAAAATCCACCAATCATTATTTCTTTAAATTAAAAAATTTTTCTGACCCCCTTTTAGATTACCTTGAAAATTCTACATATCTTCAAAAAGACGTTAAAAAATATGTTGAAAATTGGATTAAAGAAGGCTTAGTCGATTGGGATATAACCCGTGACATTTCTTGGGGGGTCCCAATTCCAATTGAAGGTTTAAAAGATAAAGTATTCTATGGTTGGTTTGATAATCATCTTGCATACATTTCTTCAACACTAAAATTTCTCAATGATAAAAACATAGATGGCAAAACTTTCTGGAATGATGCAGACATTTATCATTTCATTGGAAAAGACATTGTTTATCATCACTATTTGTTTTTACCTGCAATGCGTTTGGGAATGGAAAAAGAATTCAAATTACCAGATTACATTCCAACTCGCGGCCATCTCACATTAGAATCTAAAAAAATCTCAAAAAGTAGAAATTGGTATATTGGTCTCAAAGAATTTTTACAAATTTTTCCTGCTGATTATCTAAGATTTTATCTCATTTCAATAAACCCATACTCTCAAGATGATCTAAATTTTGATTGGGAACAATTTTCCACAAAAATTAATTCAGAATTGATAGGTAATTTAGGCAATCTTGTAAATCGTGCTTTGGGATTTACTACTAAAGCGTTTGATGGAACAGTTCCTGAACCAGAAGAATTTGATGAAAAAGATTCCGAATCAGAAAACAAGATAAAATCACTAGCAAATGATGTTGGTAAATTAATGGAGCAAAATCATCTTGATCGTGCATTAAAGCAATTAATGGAATTTTCAGCATATTTCAATCAATACTTTCAGCATAAAGAACCTTGGAAAAAAGAATCTGGAACAAATTCCTGCATATATCTCTCAGTAAATGCAGTACGTTCTTTAGCAATCTGCCTTCATTCATTCTTACCAAAATCATCTCAAAAAATATGGTCTCAATTAGGTTTGTCAGGAAATGTTTCTGACATTACTTGGTGTGAAATGTCTGAATTATCAATAAAACCTGGGCATAAAATTGGAATAGTAGAACCATTGTTTTCAAAAATTGAACAAGCAACAATTGAACAAGAGCAAGCAAAATTAGGAAAATAAAATGATTGGAAAAATATTCCCAAAAATTTCAACAAGGGGGTTCTATGATCTAAAAACTGGAAAAACAATCAATAATTCATCTTACATTATACATCCAAAATCAACTTTTGAAAAAATTTCACAGAGATCTGAGATTGTAATAATGATACATGGTTTACGAAATAACAAATCTGGCGCTCTTGCAAAATATGTAATTGCTGAAAAACGTCTAAAATCTCTTAATTACAAGAATGATGTGGTTGGTTATAGTTATGATACAAATACTGCAGGAGTACAATACAAATCAACTGCATTATCTGCATTAAAAGTAGGAGTTGTAATTGCCAAAAAGAATGGGAAAAACCTCTCAAAATTCATTAAGGATTTAAAATCAAAAAATCCTTCTATAAAAATTCGATTAATGGGACATTCACTTGGCGCACATGTGATCCTTTCTGCTGTTCAATTATTAGCAAAGAGCACAAAAAACAATGGAATTATTGAATCAGTTCATTTTTTTGGTGGCTCAATTCCTGCAAATTCTATGTCTCCAAGGATGCATGGAAATGAATTCCAAAAAATTGTTAATAAGAAAATTATAAACTATTACAGTCCATATGATGATGTACTAAAATCAGCACATAATGAGAAATGGGTTGATTCACCAATTGGGTATAACGGGGCATTAGGTAAAACATCAAAAAAATACTCCCAAAAAATGGTTCGTCCGCAAAACCACAGATTCGCAAGCTATGCACGAACAATGAAATCGTTCCCCTAAATTAAAAAGAGAGTAGGCGATTTGCTAACACATTGCTTTTTCATCTAGTATGAAATATTTGGCGAGTTTGAGATATGTCTCACGCTCAAAATCAGATATCTCTTCATCACTACTATAGATTCTCTCAAACCATGAAATTATGTTTTCGATATCTTTTGTAGAAAAAACTGTTATTTCTGGCATTATAGTAACATTCATTCTAACTGGTATATCATAATTTTAGTAAAATTTTGTCTCGATCAATGTTGTAAAAAATCTATTCTAAAAGATCTTTAGTGGAGTAGAAGAGAGAAGTTTTTCTAAATACTGAGGTCATAAGAACTCTCACTCCAACCAATATTGCAAAATTTGTATTTAAGCTAGTCTTTTGATTAAATGATAACCAAACTGTGTTTTCACGGGATCTGAAACTTGACCAATTTCTAATTTGAATGCTACCTCTTCAAATTCTTTGACCATCATTCCTTTAGTGAAATATCCTAAATCACCTTCTTTTTTTGCACTTGGACATGTCGAAATTTCTCTTGCAACTGCTCCAAATTTCTTTCCACTCTTAATACCTTCTAATAGTTGCAAAGCTTGACTTTGTTTTTCAACTAAAATATGTGCACATTTTATTTTGTTTGACATTATTCTTCAAATATCCTTTCTCTTATTTCTGGTACACGCTTGTATGCCATATCTCTAACTTTCATTTGGTCTTGTGGTGTTGGGTTTCCTTGTCCACTAGCTGCTTTCATTTGTGCAAGTGCGGCAACTCCAAGTCCTAAAATCTGACCCATGATTAATCCGAAAACAAATTCTTTTGGATCTTTAATTTTTAAAGTTTCATTACTAGCCTCAATTTCTTTAAAATATGCATCTTTGTTCATTATTGCCATCTCAATTGTCTGGTCTACCATTTGTTGTAATTGTTCTTCTGCACTCATATATTTTCCAGAATTTCTAGATAAATAAGTAATTTGAATCCAGATATCTTTTAATTAACTAAAGGAATCATTTCTTTGTTGTTCAAATATTTTACAGTGCAATCTGCTAATGAAGCATTGCCTCTAGTCATTCAAAAATATGAGAATATTAAAAAACAAAAAATGGAAGTAATAAAGGCTGAGCAGCAACTACAGGTTACATTATCTGATACTAACACATTTGAACAGTATGTGGTATTGAAACAAAAACTAAACGAAGAGCTATCCAAGTTCTATAAAACTATTCAAGAACTAGAAGAAACTGGAGTTGTTATGAAGGGATTAGAGCAAGGCCTTCTTGATTTTCCATCAAAAAGATTTGATCAAGAAGTATGGTTATGCTGGAAAGAAGGTGAAAAAGAAATTAAATTCTGGCATGAAAAAGATTCTGGATTTAATGGAAGAAAACCAATTAGCATTGATGCCGAGTCGTTAATCTAATGCTCTCTGTCTGGTTACGTGCTATAAGATTAAAATTTCTTTTAGCCTCAATAATTGCTGTCTCACTTGGGCTTTCACTTGCATGGAATTCTGGACACTCAATTGATATTTTTCATGCATTGTTGACTTTTGCGGGTGTAATCTCTTTACATGCAAGTGTGGATCTACTAAATGATTATTGGGATTTCAAACGTGGAATAGATACAAAAACAAAAAGAACCAAGCTGAGTGGCGGTACTGGAGTACTGCCTGAAGGATTACTAAAACCAAAATCTGTTTATCTTGTCGGCATTGCGTTTCTAATTTTAGGTTCTATAATTGGAATTTATTTTGTTATAATATTTGGAATAACAATTGGATTGATTTTGGGATTTGCAATTCTTTCTGTGTATTTCTATTCAACTAAGATTGTGAATTGGGGACTAGCAGAAGTATTTGTAACAATAAAAGGAACTCTTATTGTAATTGGTACCTTCTTTATTCAATCACAGAGTATTGATGATATTACAATTTTAGCAGGAATTATAGTTGGAATTCTTTCTTCATTAGTACTGTTTGTCACATCAATTCCTGATCATGATGTAGATAAAGAAAAAGGTAGGAGAACTTTGGTTATAATTTTTGGAAAATCAAATACCGTTAAAATATTTCTCATTTTTCCAATAATTGCATACAGTATTGTATTTTTTGGAATAGCCATTGAATTATTCCCTATATACAGTTTGATTGTGCTATTAGCTAAACCCTTTCTAATCATGGCTTTATTGCAACTAAAAGATTATGAAAAATCTGAAAATATTTTGATTAAATCTATGACTTATACACTTTATTTCAGTAGAATAATGGGCGCATTATTTATCATATCATTTTTGATAGGATTTTAAGTAATGATATATGGAATATTTTAGATGATACCTGGATTTGCAACATCTAAAGAAACAAAAATATTCTCTGAAAAATTTCTCGCTGAAAATTACAATTCATTTCAAAATCTATATCTATCAAATGTAGGCATTGGGACCTACCTTGGTGATCCAAATTCCCAAACCGATGAGATGGTAATTAATGCAATCAAAAAATCAATCTCATCTGGAATTAACGTAATTGACACTGCAATAAATTATCGTGCACAGAAATCTGAAAGAAATATTGGAAAAGCATTATCTGATCTTATCAATGAAAATTTAATCAAAAGAGAACAAATTTTCATTTGTACTAAAAATGGATATGTAACAAATGATGGTGATATTCAAGAAGATTTCATGCAATATGTAATGAGAGAATTGGGTCAGTCTGGAATAGTCAAAGAAGGTGATATATCTTCTGGGTATCATTGCATGACTATTCCATACCTTGAAGATCAACTAGAACGAAGCTTGAAAAATCTTAATTTGGAATGTATTGATCTAATGTATCTTCATAATGCTGTAGAAGGACATCCTGAAATGCCTAAAACTGAATTTTTGGATAACCTCAAAAAAATATTTGAATTTTATGAAACCAAAAGAAAAGAAGGTAAAATCAAATTTTATGGCTTGGCAACATGGGAATGTTTTAGAACATCTCCTGATAATGCAATGTTTTTGTCATTAGAAGATGTTGTAAAAATTGCAATCGAAGTAGGTGGTGCTGAACATGCTTTTAGATTTGTTCAACTTCCTTTTAATTTACATTTTGATCAAGCAATGCTTTCAAAAAATCAAATAGTTAATGGTCAACAAAAAACAATCTTGGAATCCGCCATGGAGTTAGGAATTGGTATTTTCACAAGTGTTCCTCTAATGCAAGGACGATTAATTGAATGGGCAAAATCAAAACCACTATTTGCAAACACATCTCCATCTGTTGGTCTTTTACAATTCATACGTTCAACTCCTGGAGTTCTTTCACCATTGATTGGACAGAAATCTATCTCACATGTAGATGAAAATCTCCAAGTAATGAAAAATGGCCCAATGAATAAATCTGAATTTGATGAATTTGTAAAAAAATTAACTTCATGATTAGACACAAAATAACAAATTCTTTAATTTTTCAATCTGTATCGCGTAATCACAATTTTTACAAACGATCCAATTTTTTCCTTTCATCAAAACCTTCAAGCAGTTGTAATCTGTCATGAATAAATTCTGTTTTCCACAACTTGGGCATCCTGCAAAAAGTTTTTTCATATGGTTAATTCACATTTTTACATATAAAACGGTCTTATGATTTATCAGTCCT
>CEUZ01044633.1_pt1 | contig 11081 bp, 11 predicted proteins | sample 361511 | NCBI WGS metagenome assembly CEUZ01 (sample SAMEA2622822, study PRJEB7988) | marine metagenome | biome: marine biome (ENVO:00000447); feature: surface water layer (ENVO:00002042); material: "saline water (ENVO:00002010), including plankton (ENVO:xxxxxxxx)" | depth 5 m
TATATGATTTTAGGTATGACTAAAATTTATAAGTTTCAAGATGATATATCGACTGATGGTTTAAAAGAATTAGAAAAACATTCATGCCTTGCCATAGATACTGAAGGGTCGGGTTTGCAAATCCCTCATAGAGATAAATTAAGTTTGGTGCAATTCAGCACAGGAAATAACGATGCCTACATTATTCAACCTAATAGAAAAAATTACAATGCTCCTAATATCGTAAAAATTTTAGAAAATAGCAAAATTACAAAAATTGGCCATTATTTAAGGTATGATGTTTCAGGTTTAGAATATTTTCTTAAATGTAATGTAAGAAATATATTTGATACAAAAGTTGCAAGCAAATTGTGTCGAACCTATTCACAAAATCATGGATTAAAAGATTTAGTTTTAGAATTTTGTGGAAAAAAATTAGATAAAAGACTTGGTAGTAGTGATTGGAATAAAAAAATAGACGAATTAACGGATGCGCAGCTTCAATATTGTAGTAATGATGTTATATATTTACACAAAATACGAAATGCACTTCATAAAATGTTGGTTAGAGAAAACAGATTAGAACTTTATGAAAATTCTATTCAGTTTTTAAAGACAAGAATTAAACTAGATCAAAGTGGATTTACTGAAGATATATTTGAACACTAATGAATAAAGATTTACAAATAGCAAAAAAAACAGTGCAGACTGAAATTCAAGCACTCAAAAAACTATCTGCTAGTTTTAATAATTCTTCAAATTTTTCTAAAGCAGTTAATTTGCTTTCCAAAATGAAAGGGAAATGTTTGGTGGTTGGGGTTGGAAAAAGCTACTTGGTTAGTCTAAAAGTTTCAGCAACATTATCTAGCTTGGGTACGCCAAGTGTTGCCTTTTCAGCAAATGACTTACAACACGGCGGTTTGGGAGTAATCCAAAAAAATAATGATGTGCTATTAGTATTTAGTGTTTCAGGAGAATCTTCTGAACTAAATAGTATTCTAAGATATGCTAACAGACATAGCATTACAGTTATTGGAGTAAGTTGCAAATCAACATCGATGCTTCTCAAATACTCTACTATAAAAATATTGCTTCCCAAAGTAATTGAAGCAGGTCACAGTTTAGCACCAACATCATCTTCACTTAATTTCGTTTCTTGGGGAGACTCTCTTGCAATTGCTTGTATGAGAAGAAAAAAATGGACTAACAAAAAATTTATTACAACTCATCCTTCTGGAACTTTGGCCACATCATTGATTCAAGTAAAAGAAATTATGGCAAAAGGAAAAGGTATACCTCTCATTTCGGTGAATAAAAATATGCAAACAGCTATAAAAGAAATGTCCAAGAAAAAATTAGGTTTAGTTTGTTGCAAAGAAAAGAATGGAAAAATTAATATTTTAACGGATGGAGATTTAAGAAGACATTCAAATAATTTACATAAGAAAAAAATTTCAAAAATATGTAGCAAAAATCCAACATGGATTGCTGAAACGGCAACCGCGCTCTCAGCAATTGAGAAAATGAACTCATTAAAAATAACATCTCTTTTAGTTGCTCGAAATCAAGATATGAGTAAAAAAATAAAAAATGTAATAGGCGTAATACATTTACATCATTGCTTAACTAGAGGTATTAAATAATGAAAAAACAACAAAGAGTTCAATTAACACTTATAATAATTGGAGTTATACTATTTATCCTAACCTATTGGTATTATCCTAATATAAATAGATTTACACCTTCTGAAAAAAAAGTTGAAAAAAAAGAATTAGAGGAATCTATTGAAACAGATACAACCACCACCTTTGAAAGTGTTGAGTATAGGGGTTTATATGATTTAGATAAACCTTTTACGGTAAAATCAAAAAAAGCCTATATTCTTAAAGAAAATCCCAACATTGTTTTCATGACAAATATGCATGTAACTTTATATCTCAGTGATAATCGCATTGTTGAAATTACTAGTTTAAAAGGTCGATATAATAAGGCTAATTATGATTGCTTCTTTGAAAAAGAAGTTTTTGCAACTGATGGTGAAATAAAAATTACAGCAGACAACCTTGATTTGCTTGCAACAAAAAATTTCGTGGAAATTTATAATGATGTTAATCTAAATTATCCTAAAGGTTTTCTTTTAGCAGACAAAATTGACTATGATTTTGAGACAAAACATTTTAAAGTTTCTATGTATGATGACAAAGCTGTAAAAATGAAGGTGGTTCAATGAGTAATGTAAAAAAATTTAGGATTATAAAATTTAAATCTAAACCTATATTGGCTGCCAAAAGTATATCGAAATCTTTTTCTGGTAGAGTAGTTTTGAGAAAAGTTGATATACATTTAAACAAATCTGAAATGTTAGGACTTCTTGGCTCTAATGGAGCTGGAAAATCTACTTACATGAATATAGTATTAGGTTTGCTAAAACCTGATTTTGGCGATGTTTTCTTAGGAAATAAAAATATTACTTCTCTCGCCATTCATGAACGAGCAAAACTTGGATTAGCATTTTTGCCTCAGCAAACTTCAATTTTTAGAGGTTTGACGGTATCTGAAAATTTATTAGCCATAGCCCAAATTACTAAAAAAAAATCTGCTGAACAAAAAGATGTTGTGGAAAAATTAATGACAGAATTTTCTATTACACACTTGAGAGATGTTAAAGCAACATCCTTATCTGGAGGGGAAACGCGTAGAGTTGAAATTGCAAGATGTTTAATTAACAATCCTAGCGTTCTCTTGCTTGACGAGCCTTTTGCTGGCGTTGACTTGTTAGCTATACAAGATATTAAGGGATTGCTTCTCAAGCTACAAAAGCGAGGCTGCGCTGTAATCGTAACAGATCATAATGCTAGCCAGCTACTTAGTATAGTGGACAGAGCTTATGTGATAGCAAATGGAGCTATAGTTGCAAATGGGGCGCCTCGAGAAATTGCCAGCTCCCCTGAAGCAAGAAGATTATATTTCGGTGAAGATTTTAGAATCTGACATATAATGAAAAAAAAAATTTCTGTTTCGATAAACCAAAAGATCGAAAAATTTAAAAAAAAAATAAAAATTCCAGGTGATAAATCCTGTTCGATTCGAGCAATACTATTTGGAAGTCAATGTATTGGTGTTTCAAAAGTAAGAAATTTATTGGAATCCGAAGATGTTTTGAATTGTGTCGAAGCTCTAAAAAAATCTCTTGGTGTAAAGATTGTAAAAAAAAATAATATTTACCATATTTACGGTAATGGTCTTAATTCATTTAAAGTGAAAAAAAAATTAACTAAAATTTATGTAGGAAACTCAGGAACTTTTGCACGACTTTTATTTGGTATCTTAGCAACATATCCGGCGCAATTTTATTTACATGGAGATCAATCAATGAACAGGCGTGACTTTAATAGAGTTATCGAGCCTCTAGAAAAAGTAGGAGCATTTTTTTATCCTAAAGGAAAAAAAACATTACCACTTACAATTCAAGGAACTAGTATGCCGCTTGCTCAAAAGCACATAGAAAATAGAGGAAGTGCACAAGTTAAAGGATTGATACTTATGTCTGCTCTATCTACTCACGGCATAACCTCCGTAGAAGAGAGAAAAATTAGCAGAAACCATACCGAACTTTTTCTAAAAAAAATTAATGCCGATATACAAATTAAAAAATTAAAAAAAGGAAATCTAATATCACTCAAAGGTCTAAAAAATATCCGTGGTTTTGAATATACTGTAAGTTCCGACCCTAGTTCAGCGGCTTTTTTGATTGCTCTTACATTATTAACACCCAATTCTAAATTAGTAATTCATAATGTGCTTTGCAATGATACAAGAATATTTTTTTTAAAAATTTTAAAAAAAGTTAATGCTAATATAAAAATTAAAAATTTAAGAAAAGTATCAGGTGAACTTGTGGGATCTGTTGTGGTTTCTAGTAGCAAGTTAAAACCTATTATAGTGTCAAAAAATATAGGAAAATTTATAGACGAGCTCCCAATACTTTTTATAATAGCAGCCTTAACAAAAGGAGTTTCAAGATTTAAAAACGTGGGGGATTTAAAAAATAAAGAATCAAATAGATTGATGGAATCAAAAAAAATACTACTTCAAGCTGGAATTAAATGTAAAGTCACCAAAGATAGTATGATAATTTATGGCCAAGAAAAAATAGAGAATAAAAATAAATCTATTTTAATAAGCACAAAAGGAGATCATAGAATTTGTATGTCGGCAGCTATTTTCTCTTTGGTTACTGGTATTAAAAGTAAAATTAATAATTTTGAAACAGTAAATACTTCATTTCCAGGTTTTATTTCTTTAATTAAAAGCTTAGGAGCTAAAATTGCTGTTAAATAAATCAATAACCTTAAGAATTGCGTGCGACGGTGAAAGTTCGAGTGGAAAAAGTACCGCTGCAAAATTAATTTCTAAAAAATATAAACTTTTTTGGATGAATTCTGGTTTATTATTTCGTTATGCAAGTTACTTGATTATAAAAAACGACCCAAAAAATAAAATTTTATTCCTTAAGAAAAAATTTAAAAATTTAAAATACAAAAAATTAACTCGTCTTAACTTACATTCGCAAAAAATTAGTAATCATACAGCCTTTTTAGCAAAACAAAGAAAAGTAAGAAAAATAATGAGAAGTTTTCAAAAAAAAATTATTAGAAAAAATCATCAGATATGTTGTGAAGGAAGAGATCAAGCAAGCACAATACTTAAAAAAAATCCGCGTTATGATGTGGCTTTTTATTTTAAATGTAATTTGAATACTGCAAGCCTTAGAAGATGGCGGGATTTAAAAATGAAAGTTCCATTGAAAGAAGTAAAAGAATCGTTAAGAACTCGCACTCTACTTGATAAAAAAAGGCGCCATAATCCCTTGAAAAAGATGCCTGATGCTGTACTAATACGGACCGACATTTTAAGTAAAAAAGCTATGGTAAGAAAAATGTCAAAAGAAATTGATAAAAAATTAGTATTAAAATATGGAAGAAATTTTAAAACAAGAAAAAAGTAAATCTCATAAAGAGTTTGAAAAACTCCTATCAGAAGATCTAAACAATCGAAAATTAAAAGAAGGCGAAATTATAACTGGCGTAGTTAGCAGCATAGGAAAAAAGCATGTTTTTATAGACATATCTGCAAAGTCCGAAGGTGCAATACCCATTGAAGAATTTAAGCTAACAAAAGAAATAGATAAAATTGAAGTAGGATCAAAAATAGACGTTCTTTTAGAAAAAATTGAAAATTTTTCTGGTGATGTAGTAATAAGCCGCGAAAAAGCTATGAGAGCAAAAACCTGGAAGCGTATGGAACGAGCTTTTGAAAATAAAGAAGATGTTAAAGGAATTATTGTTTCAAGATGTAAAGGTGGATTCATAGTTGACGTTGATTCATGTCTTTGTTTTTTGCCAGGGTCCCAAATAGACCTTAAACCTCTTAAGAACTTTGATCACCTAATGAAAGTTCCTCAAACTTTTGAATGTGTAAAATTAGATAAAAAAAGAGGAAATATAGTTTTATCAAGACGATCTGTTATGGAAAGAATAAGAGATGAAGATAGAGATAAAATTATATCAAAAATTAAAGAGGGAGACATAGTTCAAGGAACAGTAAAAAATCTTACTGAGTGGGGAGTTTTTGTTGACCTTAATGGTGTTGATGCTCTTCTACATATTACCGACATATCTTGGAGCAGAATCAATAGACCTTCAGAATTACTTTCAATCGGACAATCGATAAAAGTAAAAGTAACTAAAATTGAGCCCAAATCAAAAAAAATTAGTGTAAGTGTAAAACATTTAACTGAAGATCCTTATTCAAAAATTATTAACAAATATGAAATTGGAAAAAAATATTCAGCAGTAGTAACCAAAGTACAAGATTATGGTTGTTTTGCTAAACTAGAAGAAGGATTAGAAGGGTTAATCCATCAATCTGAATTATCTTGGACGAAAAAAAATATTCATCCTGGAAAAGTGTTATCAACATCTCAACAAATAGAAGTTGAGCTTTTAGAAAAAAATATAGAAAAAAGGAGACTTTCGCTAAGCTACAAAAAAACATTAATCAATCCTTGGGTAAAATTTAAAAAAGATCATAAGGTGGGAGATGAATTTGAGGGTGTAGTTACAAATATAACAGATTATGCATTATTTGTATCAATTAAAGACTCTGAGTTAGATGGAATGATTCACTATAAAGATTTGAGTTGGTCTGAAAAAGATTCAGAGCTAGAAAAATATAAAAAAAATCAACAAATTAAATTCAAAATTTTGGAAATAAACCAAGAAAGTGAAAAAATTAGACTGGGAATAAAACAGCTAGGTGATGATCCTTTTGAATTTTTTATGGACAAAAATATATCAGATATAGTCACTGTTGTCGTAAGTCATTCAGCCCAAAATGGAATATATGTGCAAGTTGGTAAGAAAAAATTATCAATTTTAATTAAAAAAAATCAACTAGCCAGGGAAGTAGAAAATCAAAGACCTTCTAGGTTTGTAAAAGGAGACAAGTTAGATGTCGCAATTACTGAGTTAGACAAAGAAAAAAGGAAAGTATCTTTATCAATTAAGAGTTTAGAGGAACAACAAACAAAAGAGGCTGTAAAGAAATATGGATCTAAAGACTCGGGCGGTGTTTTAGGCGAAATACTTGGTCCTCTTTTAAATAAAAAAAACAAAAAGTAAAAAATAAATATATAATGGATATATGGTTAGATCCGAATTATTGCAAAAACTTTGCAATCTTTACCCAAACATTCTACGCAAAGACATAGAAAAAATATTAGAAATAATTTTTCAGGAAGTTGTGGAAGCACTGCGAGAGGGTAAAAATATAGAAATTAGAGGCTTCGGAACATACAAAGTTGTAAAAAGAAAAGCAAGAATTGGGAGAAATCCAAAAAATTCAGAACTAGTACAAATACCTGAAAAAAAGGCAATTAAGTGGAAAACTAGCAAAGCTTTTTTTAATCGATTAAACAAAAATTTTACTGAAAACAAAATATCTGATACTCATTAGAATATAATTTAAAATCAGTGAATAAAATTATCCTAGCCCTGGACACAACGGACCTGGAAAAAGCTATTGAAATTACAAAAAAAGTTAAAAACAAAATTTTTACTATTAAATTAGGATTAGAATTTTTTAATGCTCGCGGTAAAGAAGGTGTCAAAAAATTTAACCAAGCTGGCATAACTAATTTAATGCTAGATCTAAAGATAAAAGATATTCCTCAAACAGTATATAAGGCCATTAAAGCTTTAGATGACATTAGTTTTGGTTTTATAACAATCCATGGACAAGGTGGAAAAGAAATGATTGAAAGTGCTAAAAAAGCGGCTCAGGAAATTAAATCTCAACCTGAAATAATGATTGTTACAATTTTAACAGCATTGAGTGATAATGATTTAAAAGATATGGGCAATGATAGCTCTGTAATTCAACAAGTTGAAAAATTAGCAAAAATTGCTAAAGAAATGAAAGTTGGTGTTGTATGTTCGGGGCAAGAGGCAAAAATTGTTAGAAAAATAATAGGCCCAGATTTATTAATTTTTACCCCAGGAATCCGCATGAAAGATGAAAATAAAAATGATCAAAAACGCATCTGCACACCTGAGGAAAGTATAAAAAATGGATCAAATAAGATAATTATGGGCAGAAGTTTAATTAATGGTGATATTGAAAAAAATTTAAAAAAAGTTTCAGATTCTCTTGAAAAATAAATTATGATGAAATTAAAAAAAGGAAAACTTTTAATTGACCAGCATAACCAAAATTATTTGTATGGTGGTAAATTTGGTGGCAATTATGTTCCGGAAACCTTAAAAAAGCCAATAGAAGATTTGGCTTCTCTTTTTGAAAAAATACGCCATGAAAAAAAATTTTTAAGGGAAAGAGATTATTATTTTAAAAATTATGTGGGCGCTCCAACTCCTTTTTTTAAATTAAGAAATTTAACGAAACATTTGGGTGGTGCGCAAATTTACTGCAAGCAGGTTTCAAAAGCTAATGGTGGAGCTCACAAAATTTATAATGCAACAGTTCATGCATTAATATGCAAGAAAGCCAAAAAAAAATATATAATTGGTGACACGGGTGCCGGTTATGCAGGAAAAATGCTTAGCATGGCAGCCAAAAAATTTGGTCTAAAGTGTAAAATATTCATGGGAACTAAAGATATCTTGAGACAAGCGGTTAATTGTCGAGCCATGAGAAAAAATGGCGCTGAAATTGTCCCTGTTGATTCCGGAAGCAAAACTCTAGTAGATGCTGTTAGTGAGTGTATGAGATACTGGGTATCAAACTGCGATACCACACATATGTGTGTTGGTTCAACTGTTGGACCTAATATATTTATAAAAATTTGCGCGTGGAGCACTGCCCAAATTTCAAGAGAACTTATAAGACAAGTAAAAAAAGAATTTGGTCAAATTCCAAAAAAATTAAAATTAATTAATTGCGTAGGTGGAGGCTCTTCTGCAATGGGCTTTTGGAACGAATTTATAGATTACGATAAAAATCAAGTTGAACTAATTGGAGTAGAAGCTGGAGGGCCAAAAAATAGTAAAAAGCATGCTGCTCCACTAACTAATGGAGCAAAAATTGGTATTTTACATGGAGCAGTTCAATATGTAATTCAAGATTCTGAAGGTCAAATAGAAGAAACAGAATCAATTAGCGCAGGTTTGGATTATCCTGGCGTTTCTCCATTACACTGTCTTTTGAAAGATTCAAAAAGAGCTAGATATACGTCAGCTACTGATGAAGAAGCTCTTGAAGCTTTTAAATTAGTTTCTAGATTGGAAAAAGTTAGACCGTCACTTGAACCAGCACATGCATTTGCTGAAGCTATTAAAATTGCTCCAAGATTAAGTAAGGATACAATTGTTTGCGTCGATAGCTGTGGAGATGCCAAAAAGGATATGAAAATTATCAAGAAAAGATTAGGAAAAAGTTTATGAGATCTTCAAATTTAGCTCTGGCTTTTAAAAAATGCAGAAAAGAAAATAGACCGGCCCTTTTAACTTATACTGTCTCAGGCGATCCAAATAAAAAAAAATCCTTTGAAATTCTAAAAGCTATTTCTTTGTACGCAGATATTTGTGAAATTGGAGTTGGACATAATTGTAACACAGGCGATGGAAAGCAAATTCAAAATAGCACATATAGAGCAATAAAAAATGGCATAAAAATTAAAGATACATTTGAGATAGTAAAAAAATTTAAAAAAATTAAAAGCACCAAACCTTGTATTCTTATGGGCTATTATAATTCGGTTGTTCAATATGGAGAAAATAAATTTATAAAAAAATGTAAACAATTAGGTGTTGATGGACTCATTATTGTTGACCTTCCTTGGCCAGAAAATAAAACATTTTCAAAAAAATGTAAAAAAAATTCTATTAACTTTGTGCAACTTGTCTCTCCAACAACCTCTAAAGATAGAATGAAAAAAATCATTCGTGACTCGCATGATATGATTTATTACATAAGCATGTTATCGACTACGGGAGGCAAGCTTAAAGTTTCTTCAAAAGAAATTTTAAAAAATTATAATAAAATTAAAAAAATGAATAAATCAAAAAATTTGGTTATTGGCTTCGGAATTACGGTAAAAACTATTTCATCTCTAAAAAAAGCTGATGGATTAGTCGTGGGCAGCGCTTTGTGTAAAAATATTTCAAAATCAATAAAAAATAGACAAAATCCTGTCACAAACATTGGTAATATGGTAAAAAAACTAAGAGGAAAATTGTTATGAATTGGATTACCAGTTGGAAAAAAATTGGAATAAAAGTAAAACAGATTTTCAAAAAGCAGCCAATTGGACAAGAATCTACTGATTGGAAAAATTGTCCTCAATGCAAAAAAATATCTTACAAGCCAGACCTATTTAACAATTCTTATATTTGTGAATGTTCTTTTCATTTTGATATGCCGCCAAAATTACGCTTGGATTCTCTTTTTGATTCAAATTACGAAATCATTGAACCTCCTGAAAACATAAATCCTGACCCTCTCGATTTTGAAGTTAAAGATGGTGCTCGCGATGCATACAAATATATTGATAAAATCAAAAAATATAGAAAGATAACTGGACAACAAACTGCTTTGATGTGTGCTTCAGGAAATATTTCTGACTTAAGTGCTGTTGTAGTTTGTTTTAATCCTAAATTTGGAGCTGGTCGTTTTGGTCCAGCAGAAAATGAGCATTTTTTAAAGGCTGCTAATTTTGCAATACAAAAAAAAGTTGATATCTGGATTGTTGTATACCAAAGCTCTGGCATTGATGTTCACACAGGTGTTGCTGGTTTAGCTGGAATGACAAAAAGCATAATTGCAATGAACGAAATTAAAAAAAATAATATACCAACTTTTTGTGTGGCAGCACGTGCTACAGCTGGAGGAACTTATGCCTCAAGTTTCTTTATGCATGATTTTATTATTATAGAATCCAAATGTGTAGAAAATTTACTTTTTTCAGGAAAGAGGGTTACGGCTAATATATTAAAAGGCACAGATCAAATTCCTGATGATTTTGGTACAGGACCGGGAATAATGAAATCAGGTCTGGCTGACATAACTCTTGAAAATAGAAAGGAATTAAAAGACACTGTAACTAAATTAGCAAAAATAATTTTGAAAAAAGAAGAATTAAAAAAACAAGTAGAAGAAGCTCATGAAAATCCAGAAGATTTTAAAAAGACTGCTTCAACTGCATCCTAAAAGTGTAGATTTATCACTCAAAAGAATCAAAAGATTACTTAAAGATTTAAATAACCCTGAAAAAAAAATAATAAATGCCATCCAAGTAGTAGGTACTAACGGAAAGCATAGCTGCTGCACCACTTTAAGGGAAATTTTCGAAACAGCGGGTTATAAAGTTAACATGAATATAAGCCCTTCACTTAAAAAATTTAATGAGAGATATTATCTTTCGGGAAATTATATTTCTGATGATGAACTTCACGATCTGCTAATTGAAGTAGAAAAAATAAACAATCATCAAAGCATCACTTTTCATGAGTTTATTTGTGCTTGTTTTTTTCTATCCGCTTCAAGAGTCAAAAGTGACATAAATATTTTAGAGTCAGGACTATTTT
>CEUZ01022754.1_pt1 | contig 11078 bp, 11 predicted proteins | sample 361511 | NCBI WGS metagenome assembly CEUZ01 (sample SAMEA2622822, study PRJEB7988) | marine metagenome | biome: marine biome (ENVO:00000447); feature: surface water layer (ENVO:00002042); material: "saline water (ENVO:00002010), including plankton (ENVO:xxxxxxxx)" | depth 5 m
TGTTGACTATAAATCAGGCAACATTAGCTCTGTTATTAATTCGTTTAATGAAGTTGCCAAAGATAAAGTAAAAATAGATGTAACTTCAGATTTTAATAAAATTAAAACAAGTGATAAAATTGTTTTGCCAGGACAGGGTTCGTTCAAAAGTTGTGTCGATGGACTTAATAATATCAATGGTTTAGTCGAAATTTTAAATGAATTTGTAATAAATAATAAAAAACCTCTACTTGGGATTTGTGTTGGTTTGCAAATGTTTGCAGATATTGGTTATGAAGAAACCGAAACAAAAGGACTTGGCTGGATTTCAGGAAAAGTATCAAAGATTAATAATGAAAATGGAAAATTTAAGCTTCCTCACATTGGGTGGAATCAAATAAATATTGTTAAAGATAGTAAGATTTTTAAAGATATACAAAATAATTCACACATGTATTTTGTACATAGTTATGAATTTATACCAAATGATAAAAATGTAATTTCTGCAACAACAGATTATTCATCAAATATTGTTTGCTCTGTAGAAAAAGAAAATATTTTTGGAACTCAATTTCATCCAGAGAAGAGTGATAAAATTGGACTTAAAATAATTGAAAACTTTATAAATTTATAAAATGAAAATATTTCCTGCGATAGATATCAAAGATAAAAAGTGTGTGAGGTTAGTTAAAGGAAACTTTGATAATAAAACTGAATATGAAATGTTGCCAGTTGATCAAGCTGGCAAATACAAAGACCATGGATTTAAAGATTTACACATAGTTGATTTAGATGGAGCTTTAACTGGTGAGCTAGTAAATTTGGATATTATTAAAGAAATAGTTACCAAATTTGATCTTAAAGTTGAAATAGGAGGAGGTGTAAGAAATTTTGAAAGTATTCAAAAATATACTGATGCCGGCGCAGAAAAAGTAATCCTCGGGAGCGCTGCAATAAAAGATAAAAACTTTTTAAAAGAAGCATGTCAGAAATTTCCTAATAAAATAGCTTTAGGCTTAGATACAAAAGATGGATATTTATCTGTATTTGGTTGGAAAGAAAATTCTAATCAATTAACTTTAGATTTTTTAAAAGAAATAAATGATTTTGGTGTTAGTAGATTAATTTATACAGATATTAATAAAGATGGCACAAAACAAAGTCCAAATTTTGAAGAAACTGAAAAAGTAGCTAATATATCTAAGTGTTCAGTAATAATTTCTGGTGGCGTATCTTCAATGGATGATATTAAAAAAGCCAAAGGATTAAATAATAAAAATATTGAAGGTATAATAGTTGGTAAAGCTATTTATGATGGTGATATTAAATTAGAAGAATTAGCAAAAGAACTAGATGCTTAAGAATAGAATAATACCTTGTTTAGATGTGAAAAATGGACGTGTAGTAAAAGGCATTAACTTTGTAGATCTTAAAGATGCAGGAGATCCTGTAGAGCAAGCAAAGATTTACAGTGATGGTGGTGCTGATGAAATTTGTTTTTTGGATATTACAGCCTCAAATGAAAATAGAGATACTATTTATGATGTTGTTAAAAAAACTTCTAAAAAATGCTTTGTTCCTTTGACAGTTGGAGGTGGCGTTAGAAGTATTGATGATATAAACAAATTATTAAACTGTGGTGCTGATAAGGTTTCTATCAATACTGCAGCAGTTCAAAATCCAAAAGTAGTTTTAGAAAGTTCCAAAAAATTTGGATCGCAGTGCATTGTTGTTGCAATAGATGCTAAAAAAAAAACCGATAAATGGGAAATTTTTACTCACGGTGGAAGAAATAATACAGGAATTGATACAATAGAATTTGCAAAGAGAATGGAAGAAAGTGGCGCAGGAGAACTATTAGTTACTTCAATGGATAGGGATGGTACCCAAATTGGTTATGATATTGAATTAATGTCTAAGATATCTTCAAACGTAAATATTCCACTTATAGCTTCAGGTGGTGTAGGTAATTTAGATCACTTAGTTGATGGAATAAAACTTGGAAATGCTAGTGCCGTATTAGCAGCGTCTATATTTCACTATGGAAAATATTCTCTTAAAGAGGCTAAAGAGTATTTGGACTCAAAAGGAATACCTGTTAGGATTTAAAATGCTTAATACATTAGAAAGCCTTTTTAAACTTGCAAGGGAGAGAAAAAATACTCCAGTAGAAGGATCTTATACAAATAAATTACTAAGCGATAAAGCTTTAAGTAAAGAGAAAGTTTTAGAAGAAATTAATGAATTAATTAAAGCAGTTGAAAAAAATACAAATCAAATTCATGAGGCAGCAGACGTTTTTTATCATTTGATAATGTATTTAGAAGCGAATGATGTTAAAATTGAAAAGATAATGGAAGAATTAAATAATAGAAAAAAATGAGTTACGACAACAACAACATATTTGCAAAGATTTTAAGAGGCGAAATACCTTGTAAAAAAATTTATGAAGATGAATTTGTTTTATCTTTTCATGATATTAATCCTCAAAAGAAAATACATGCATTAGTTATCCCAAAAGGAAAATATGTAGATTTGGATGATTTTAGTCAAAATGCTTCATCTGCAGAAATGATAGGACTGTTAAAAGGAATTAATTCAGTGGCAAAAAAACTAGGAATTTCAGTTGATACTGGTAAAGGATATAGAGCTCTAGCAAATATTAGTGAAAATGGAGGACAAGAGGTTCCCCATTTACACTTTCATCTATTTGGTGGGGAAAAAATCGGCAAAATGGTTCAATAGACTTTTGAAAGTTGATAGATATTATTTAGAGATAAATTCATTAAAAAACTTAAATCAAGTTGAATCTCCAGATCAACGTTTAATTTTAGAAAAAGTCACGCATCCTGATATAGAATTAAATAAATTTTTTTATAAAAACATTGGAAAAAATCATAGATGGACTGATAGATTAGTGTGGGACAATCTGAAATGGGCCTCATATTTAGAAAATAAAAATGTGCAAACTTATATACTAAAATTAAATAAAAATTTAGTTGGATATTTTGAATTAATTCAAGATATCCAATCAAATAGTTCTGAGATTGCATATTTTGGAATACTCGATGAATATATTGGTAAAAAAATTGGAGGTTATTTTTTGACTGAAATAATAAAAATATGTTTTAAACTTAAATCTGAGAGAGTATGGGTACACACATGTACTTTCGATCATAAAAATGCACTTAATAATTATTTAAAAAGAGGCATGAAAATTTTTAAAAAAGAAACTATAAATATAATTTAAAGTCAATTATTTTCAGGAAGTCTAAATAAATTTTCATCAATTTCTCTATTAATGGAAGAATCAAAAATATATGTAACAGCTAGATTTTGATATACATCTTCTACTTGCCAACCAATCAAATTATAATTTTTTTTGCTAAAAAAAACATTAATATTATTATTATTTTCATTTATTTGAAAAAATAAGTATTTGTCTTCAACCTCATCTAAAGTTGTTGATTTAATTTTATTAATTAAAAAATTTTTATCTAAAAGAAATTCAAATGGAGTTTTTTTTATTGGGTAACGAAAATACTGTTTACCTTTTTTTATTACTAAGCTAGAGCCATTAGATACTAAAATTTTATTTTTTCTTTTTTCATATTTACAATAAATTTTTTTTGGATATTTAATTATACATTTTCCTTTTTCATCTTTTCCATTAACGGTTTGAATAAAATTAAAACTTATATTTTCTATTTCATTTAATTTTTTAACAATAATATCTTCACTTGACGCGATTAAATTATTTTGAAATAAAAAATAAAAAATTAAAATTAAAGAAATTTTTTTCATTTTAAAATTTCTCTTTTACCTACATGATTAGCTTTACTCACTACACCATTTTCCTCCATCATATCAATAATTCTTGCTGCTCTGTTATAACCAATTTGAAGTTTTCTTTGTAAAAAAGAAGTAGACGCTTTACCTTCATTTTTTACTAATTGAAGAGCATTTTGGTATAGTTCATCTTTATCGTTCATTTCAAGATTATCGACATCATTCTCTGATTTTTCTGAAAACTCTAAAATTTCTTTAACATAATCTGGGTCTGCTTGAGATCTTAGAAAATTATTTACTTTTTCTATTTCATCTTCTGTAACGAATGGACCATGTATTCTTGTTATTTTATTAGCAGATGACATAAATAGCATATCACCTTTTCCCAAAAGTTGTTCTGCTCCTTGCTCTCCTAGAATTGTTCTGCTATCTATTTTAGATGATACTTGAAATGATATTCTAGTTGGGAAATTAGCTTTTATGGTACCTGTAATTACATCCACGCTAGGTCTTTGAGTAGCCATTATTATATGTATTCCTGCAGCTCTAGCCATTTGTGAAAGTTTTTGAATATAATTTTCTATATCCTTCCCGGATACTAACATTAAGTCAGACATTTCATCAACTATCACCACTATATAAGGCATGAAAGTTTTATGTTTAGAATTATATCCATCAATATTTCTGACTCCAACTCTAGTCATTAATTTATATCTATTCTCCATCTCCCTAACTACCCATCCTAAAACTGAAGCTGCCTTTTTTGCTTCTGTAATTACTGGGCACAATAAATTTGGAATACCCTCATAAGTTGATAGCTCTAGCATCTTTGGGTCGATAAGAATGAACTTACATTTATCTGGCGTATGTCGGTATAGTAAAGATAATATTATTGTATTAATACATACTGATTTACCCGAGCCTGTTGTTCCAGCAATCAAAAGATGTGGCATAGTACTTAAGTCACCTATAATTGGACTTCCGGAAATGCTTTTACCTAAAGCTATTGGAAGTTTGACATCTTTTTTATTAAATTGAGAGTTTTTAATTACATCACTAAGATATACATTTTCTCTTGTTAAGTTTGGCAACTCAATGCCTAAAGTATTGCTACCTGGTATTATAGAAATTCTAGCAGACTCTGAGCTTGTGTTTCTTGCAATATCTTCAGATAAATTAATTATCTTTGAAACTTTAACACCAGCAGCTGGTTCAAACTCATTTAAAGTTACTACTGGACCATAATTTATTTTTTTAATTTTTCCTTCTACACCAAAATCCATTAATACTTTTTCTAGAAATTCTTCATTTATATTATCATTTTTTTTTGCTGTTTTTTCATTTTTTGATGGTGCTTTAAGTAATTTGAAATCTGGGAGAATAAATTTTTTTAGTGTTGTGTCAACTTTTGCATCAAATGGTAAAGTGTTTTGAACTCTTGTATTATCATTCAAATTTTCAGAGAGTATAGTTTCTTTTTTAACTTCATGACTCTCTCCAAAGTTATTTTTTTTTCTATTAATAAAAAAATGTTTTATAAATATTAAGTAATTTAGAGTTCGAGAAATTTTGAAATTAATACTTAACAAAAAAAGAAAAATTGTAAGAACGATTAAGACATAATAAAAAATTTTATTATTAATTTCTAAAATTGAAGTTAAAAAGCTATTTTTAAGGATTAGACCAATAAAACCACCATTTCCATTTATAGTTAGAAAAAAAGATTTATTTTCGAAGTAAGAAAAAAAAAGACAACCAACGATTATGTAAAGTATACAAAAGAATAAATTATCAATAAATATAATTTGTTTTTTATTGATTAAAATATTTGTTCCTGAAAAAAATAAAGTAAGTGGAAAAAGAAACGCAATCAATCCAATAGATTGAAATAGAAAGTCAGAAATAATACTTCCACGAAAGCCCAATAGATTTTCTATATCTTGAGATTGATTTATTATAAAATTGGGATCATTAGGTGAATAAGTAGCAAGAGCAATTAATACAAAAATTCCAAGAAACATAAGCAGCAAACCCAATAGTTCTGCAATTCGCCTAATTAAAAACTCTTTTGATTTTGTAAAAAAATTAGCAAATGTCATATTTATATTAATGAATCAAATAAGTTGATTTGTACCATTTAATTATTATTGGTAAAATTAAAAAATTATTATGAAAATTTGTCTAATAGGAAATAATCTTACTAGCTTGATTTTAGCTAATATTTTATCCAAGAAAAATATTTATTCTGAAATTTATTCTTTAAAATCGTCCAGAGTTAAATTTCAAACAAGATCTTTAGGTATAACTACTAGTAATTTAAAATATTTAAATGATTTTTTCAAAGTCATTTCCAAAAAAACAAAAAATATAAATAAAATAAAAGTATGTATTAAAAATGGAAAAATAAATGATGAAATATTATTTAGCGATGAATCAATATCACTTTTAAATATTATAAAATATGAAGACCTGTTTTCTATTATTAAATCTAAGACTGCAAAGTGTAAACACATTTCATTCAAAAATCTAAAAAAAAAATCTGATTTAATAGCATTGACAAAAGAAAAAAAATTTCAATTAGTTATTAGTTGTGAGAGTTATAATATTTTAACCAAAAAATTTTTAAAACAAGAAATTTCAAAAAATTATTATAATAAAGCATTCACTACAGTACTTAGACATTCGGCAGTTAAAAATAATGTAGCTACACAAGTTTTTACAGAATATGGACCAATAGCTTATCTCCCTTTATCAGATAAATTAACTTCAGTAGTATTTTCTTACGAAACCAACAAAAAATATATAATTTCAGAAAATGATATTATTAATTTAATAAAAGAGCATAACCCATTCTATAAAATATTAGCACAACAAAAAATTGAAAAATTTAATTTGTATCTTAAATTGCCAAAAAACTATTATTATAAAAATATCCTTTTTTTTGGAGACGCAATTCATTCAATACACCCATTGGCTGGTCAAGGATTTAATATGACAATTAGAGATATGATAAAATTTAGTGAACTTTTGGATGAAAAAATAAATCTCGGGCTTTTTATAAATAAAAGTATTTGCAAAGAATTTGAAAAAAAAACAAAAAATTATAATTCTTTATTTTCACTAGGAATTGATTTTATTTATGAATTTTTTAGATTTAATAAAAATTTTATCCCTAGTAGTGTTTCAAAAATTTTTTTTTCTTACATTAATAAAAATCAAAAGATAAAAGACATTGGTATTAAGATAGCAAATCAGGGAAACCTATAATCATTGAATAGTTTTTGAGTTTGAAAATTCAGTTGAATAAGTATTCAGAATTTCTTCAAATTTAATTTGTCTTTCTTTTAAATCTTTAGTTTCTAAAAGTATTTGTTTTTCTTGGATTGAAAATGGAGAAGCCATAGATAAGGCAGATAAAGTTTGATAAACATTTTGACCCTCGAGATCTTTCCAGTTGATTTGATAACCTTTTTTTTGAAATAGTAATTTTAATTCTTCTAAAATTTTTTTAATTTGTGAGAATTTAAAATTTCCTTCTTCTGAATGATAGTCATTTTTAAAAAACTTATAATCAACATTAAGCTCTCTATAGAGTTTTTTATTTTCAATTTCATTTATAATTGTAAATCTATTTAGACCTTTTAAAATTATAATATATCTTCCATCTTCAGTTTCATTAAAACTAACAATTCTGCAAGCACAACCTACATTAAATAAATCTGGTTTTTTTAGTTCAATAGTTTTTTTTGGCTGTATCATCCCAATAATTCTATTTGAAGACATAGAATCGTCGATCATCTGAAGATATCTTGGTTCAAAGATATTTAGTGGTACCGTTGTCTCAGGAAAAACAATAAAATTAGATAAAGGAAAAACTGGTATTTTACTTGGTAGATTATTTAATTTATCCATATATAAAAATATATCATAAGATTAATAAATAAAAATGAATAAAGAACTATTTGAATTAGACAGATTATTTAAATCAAGTAAATTTGAAGAAGTAATTTCCAAAACACAAAAACTTATAAAAAGTAAAAACGCTATACCTCCATATTATAATTTAAGAGGAATTTCTTTAGATAATATTGGCAAAAGTCATAAAGCAGTAAAAAATTTTCAAGATGCGATAGAAAAAAATCCAAATGAAATAAGTTATTATTCAAATATTTCTAAAATTTTAATTAAACAGGGAAATTTAGAAAAAGCAGAGTATTTTTTATCGAGAGCAATAAAGATTAAATCTGATGATACTTATTCTTTATTTGAGTTTGGAAAACTTAAAAGATTACAAAAACAACTTTATAAAGCACTGGGATATTTTAAAAAAGTTTATAATATTAACTCGAAATTTCCAAACGTACTATTTATGTTAGGAAAATGTTATCTTGAAATTTCTCAAGAAACTAATGAAAAAAAATATAAAGTTTTAGCTGAAAAAACATTATTAAATTGTAGTAATTTATACCCAGAAAATGTAGATGCCGATTTCTTATTAAGTGAAATTTTTGATTATAATCAAGAAAAAAAACATCAAAAAGTTATGTTAAATAAAATTAATAATATAAATTTTAATAATAGCAGACAGAAATCAGCTATTCTTTTTTCTATATCTAAGTCTTACGAAGATCAAAAAAAATACGATCAAGCTTCAGAGTTTTTAAATATGGCAAATAATGAAATGAATAATAGCATCAATAAAAATTTAATGTTTAAATATTCAAAACGATTTGAAAATTTAAAACTATTATTTGATAAAATAATAAACATAAAAAGTTTTGATGATGAGAATCTGTATAGTAAACAAATAATTTGTATTGTTGGGATGCCAAGATCGGGAACGACTTTATTACATCAATTAATTGCATCTGCAAAAGATGTAGAAGGTATTGGAGAAAGCTCGATTATACCTAGTTTTTTTGAGAGCAATATTTTTAGCAAAGATTTTTTTACAAAAATAAATAAAAATAATAAATTTGATAAAAATTATTTAATTGAAATGTCTAATTTACTGGGAGATAATTTTAACAAAATCAAAACAACTAATAAAAATACTATTGTAGATAAAAATCCATCAAATTTTTTTTGGATCGGTTTTATAAAATTGTTATTTCCAAATGCAAAAATAATTCATATTAAAAGAAATTTAAAAGATACCTGCCTTTCAGTTTATAAAAATATTTTTGGTATTGATGAAATGGATTGGTCATACAGTCAAAAAAATATTATTGAATATGTAAAAATTTATTTAAAAGTAATAAATTATTGGAAAAATAAATATGAGAATTTTATTTACGAAATTGATTACGAGAACTTAATAAATAACAAAATACTAGAAACAAAAAAATTATTTAATTTTTGTAATTTAGATTGGTCTGATGACATATTTAATTATTATAAAACTGGTAAAATAATTAGAACTGCAAGCCTTTATCAAGTCAGAAAACCAATTTATAAAACTTCAGTTAATATTAGTAAAAATTACTTGAATTATTTGACCTTTTTAAAAGATTTAGATCAATTAAACTTAATTCGTAATTAAAAATGCAATTTGAACAGTGTGTATTAGTTTTAAGATTTATAACAATTTGTCTCTTGCTTAATTTTAAAAAAGCAACTAATTTCAATACCTAATAACAAGCGGGCATAGCTCAGTGGTAGAGCGTCTCGTTGCCAACGAGAAGGTCGTGGGTTCAAGTCCCATTGCCCGCTCCATGTATTGAAATTATGGAAAGAGATTTATCAAAAGAAAAATGTATACCCTGCAAGGGTGGAATACCTGGTTTTGATATAGCAGAAATTCACAAGTATCTAAAAATGGTTGATGGTTGGGAAGTAAAAGCAAATGATGACAAAATTTATTATTTAATAAAAGAATTTAAATTTAAAAATTTTCTAGATAGTCAAAGCTTTATTAATAAAGTTGGAGAAATAGCTGAAGCGGAAGGTCATCATCCTGATATATGGTTTGGATGGGGATACGCTAAAATTAAAATATTTACTCATGCAATTCAAGGATTGCATGAAAGTGATTTTGTTTTAGCTGCAAAAATAGATAAGTTAAACTAGTGACTGAAATGTCTTGATTTTGAAAATATCAATACAATTCCTATATTATTTGCAAATTTAATTATTTCTTTATCTCTTATTGACCCATAAGGCTGGACAACAGCTGTTACCCCAGCTTGAACAAGTTTTTCAATTCCATCTACAAATGGAAAAAAAGCATCCGAAGCAGCTATAATAGGACTTTCATTATTAAATTGTTTAAATTTTTTCATTTTTTCAATAGCTATATTGCAACTATCCAGTCTGTTTTGTTGACCTGATCCTATGCCTACAGTCTTACTATTTTGAGCGATGACTATTGCATTAGATTTTACAGAGCGGCATACATTAAAAGCAAAAATAAGTTGTTCCATTAATTTCTTAGATGGTTTTATTTTTGATACAATTTTGAAATTATTTTTATTAAAAATTTGATTATCATTTGTTTGCATTAAAAAAGAATTTATTCCAGAAATTATCTTATTACATTTCTTGAGTGTGACTTGAGTACTGTCGATTAATCTGAGATTTTTTTTACTTTTAAATAATTTTATTGCTTTTTTATCAAAACCATTTGCAATAATTACTTCATAATAATTTTTTATTATTTCTTCTGCAATTTTTAGACTAACTTTGTAATTACATGCCACAATTCCTCCAAAAGCACTTATAGGATCACAATTCATTGCAGATAAATAACTTTTTAAGTGATTAGCTTCTATTGATACACCTGATGGATTGGAATGCTTGACTATTACAGTGCCTCTATTTTTTGGTAACGTTTTTGATAAATTTAAGCAAGCAAAAATATCGTTATAGTTATTGTAGCTTAATTCTTTTCCTTGTAATTTTATTAGTTTAAAATCTTTTTCATTACTATATATAGCGCCAAGTTGATGAGGATTTTCACCATACCTTAGTTTTTGAATTAAATTCGTTGTAAATAATAGTTTTTCAGGAATTTCTTTTCTTGAAAATTTATTAAAATAATTAAAAATTGTTAAGTCATAACTAGCTGTCTCACCAAAAGCTAATTTTGACATTTTTTCCCTGAATTGTAATGATGTACTTCCTTTAAATACTTTTAATTCATGAATTAATTTTTGATAATCATCTATTTTTGTTACCACAGTTACGTATTTATAGTTTTTTGCTGCGGATCTGACTAATGTTGGTCCACCAATATCAATATTTTCAATTATTTTTTTACTGTTCTTAGTTTGATTAATTATTTTTTCAAAAGGATAAAAGTTAGTAATAAC